>Ga0163110_10000271_pt1 | contig 23877 bp, 23 predicted proteins | sample CRUFie1St17metaG_FD_108703 | JGI IMG/M metagenome (GOLD analysis project Ga0163110, IMG submission 108703) | Marine microbial communities from the Costa Rica Dome - CRUD Field 142mm St17 metaG | ecosystem: Environmental > Aquatic > Marine > Oceanic > Photic zone | place: Costa Rica: the Eastern...
GAGTCTCTCGAGAATCGCCTTGGCAATATTTGCTACGTTTCCTCCTCCTGAAGCACCGAGCATAGTCTGCAATTCTGAGTATCTATCCATCACAGGTTGCCAATCGCCTTCATAGAAGGCAGGGTCAACCATCTGAGCTTCTATCGCCGCAATTTCTTCTTCCAATTCCTGAAATTGGCGGCCTTTACGAGACAACTCTTCCTCAATTGTCGAATCATCGTCAATATCTCTAATCTGAGTTAGGTAAGCAATTCTAATTCCATTGGCGTATTCGATTTCTCCAACGTCTTGCTTTTGCTCAGAAATGGTATTGAGCAGGGTTGTCTTTCCCGCACCGTTGTGACCAACGATTCCAATCCTGTCACCCTCATTCACCATGAGATTGATGTCCTCTAGAACGGTGACCGGACCGAATGCACGGTCGACACCCTCGACACGGATTAGTTCACGGGACATGAACCAAGCCTGCTGACGCTCGCTTATGGACTCACCGTTTCAACGATGCTCTTTCTCAATCTCTCTCAGTTTTTTTGAAGCCTCGAGCCTTCGAACTTGCTCATCTTCAAATTCTTTCTGTGTTTGACCTTTTGAGTTGAATATTAGTTCAAGCAAATCATTGAACAGATAACCTACAATGAATGCACCAAATATCGACATCACCCACCAGATATCATCCATGATTGTTGAAAACCGATTTCATATTTCAACCAACTGCCAACGAACATTTGGCAGATGTGGAAAAGGTAGCAAAAACGACGTTTTCAGTAGTCAAATCAACCGAAGACAATATACCGTCAGAGGTGCGGTGAAACCGGGGAGAACTATACTCTCCGGTGGAAATCCATGGGATTGAAACACGACATCCGTCGTGCCCCGGCCGTCCGCGACCGAGGCACTGAAGCCGACCTGCAGGCTCGTATCGTTGCAGGCAACCAAGTATGGGTTGTGGGAGATATACATGGCCATCTTGGCACACTTAGAGCCTTGATGCACAGGCTGAAACTTGGCAAAGAGGACCGAGTTGTTTTACTTGGTGACATGATCGATAGAGGCCCAGATTCAGCAGGAGTAATCGAATACATTCGTGAGCATCCGCAAATTATTGCGATTAAAGGCAATCATGAACAGATGGCAATACAATCATTACAGGCAACTAGCATTGAACTAAATTCAACTTGGATGGCCAAAGGGGGCGCTTCCACCTGGGGGTCATACATTGTCGCCGCTAAAGGCGACCTGCACCGAGCCAAGCTCACCTTTGCTGAAGACTGTGCTTGGCTTGCGGACTTACCAAGCCACATAGTTCTCGATGATTGGAGACTCGTACATGCTGGATACCATCCACGAGAAGACCTTGATTCACAAGATGAGAAAACACTGCTTTGGATACGCAGAGCGTTCTTCAAACACGATGAAGCGATTGATGAGAAGCGATGTATTCTCTTCGGACATACTCCAACATCGAAGTTTAATCGAGTTGGAGAAATCGTTCAATCAAAAATTAGGCTTGATGATGGCAGGCCATCTTGGCTTGCCATGGACACCTGCGCCTACAATCACGAAAATCCTGGAATTGCAGCATATGATCTCACAACCGGCGATACGGTTCGCCAAAAGACTCTACGAAGCGAACACTGGTGGCTAGAGAGTGAATCTAGAGAAGCGCCTGTTGCTGAATTCTTCGGATTAGCTGAACTTCGTAGGCGTGCAAAAAAGGTCGTCGCCGCTCGAGAAAAGGCAAGGCGCAGATTGGCTATGGCTGGAGTGTCAAGGCGTGTCAAAGCACCAGTTTCTTTCCGAATTATAAGGCGTAAATTGCCACTTATGGAAGAAGTAATTCCTACTTCCGGAACTCAATCTCATGATTCCGTAATTTTCCGAGTTTGAGGCACTGCGTAGCCAATAAACCAAACATAAAAGAGGGAATACGCCAATGGGCCATCATGGCGAGCCAAAGTGTCGACAAATCTACGTCTGCTGCTGAATCACTGGTCAAGGCGACCGTAACAGTCCTTGATAATGTGGATGTAAGAGCTCATTTCATGCGAGCATCTATGGAAGCAGAAAAGAGAATGGGCGCGCACAAGATGACTTACATGAGTTGAATGATGCCAAAGGTCATGTCTTTGACCACACTGGGTGAGTTGTGGACATAACCGCAATCTCTGCTGCTGCCGTGATGTTCATTCTCGGTGCAACGTCACCAGGACCATCTCTTGCAGTTGTTCTACGCAACACGATGATTGGTGGCAGAGGCAGAGGTTTAGCTTGTGCAGTAGGCCACGGCATTGGGTTCGGATTCTATGCAGTGTCTGTGGTTTTTGGTTTAGTTATCATCATGGAAAATCACCCCAGTATATTCACTCTACTGCAAATCATTGGGGGATTATTTCTGCTCTATCTTGGAATAGAAATGATGCGTGCTGAAGAAAAAGAAATCATACTCTCCGAGGGTAAACGAGAAGGTTTTCTTGAAGGTTTTTTCATTGCTTTTTTGAATCCAAAAATCGCTGTTTTCATGCTCGCAGTCCTTTCTTCTGTCCTTGACCCATCAATGTCAAGTGATACGAAATGGTTCATCGCTGCCATGGGAGCTACCATCGACACGATCTGGTATGTTTTGGTAGCACTTCTCTTATCCAATTCTAACATCCTAACAAAGATTCAGAATAATCAGAAGATTCTGAACCAAATTACTGGCCTATTGATGATTGGTTTAGCAATTTGGACCGCGCTTAGACTGGCTGGAATTTGACAATCAATACTATTGAGGTCTTGCCTTTGGGCAGGGACATGCCTGAACTACCTGAGGTTGAAACAGTCCGTACTGGACTGGCTAGATCTTGGATAGGCAAGCGCATTGATGGAGTTGACTTACGTCGTGAAAACCTCAGATTTCCATTTCCTGAAGGGCTTGCTGAGCGCCTAACAGGCCGTGTAGTCAAGGGTATTCGCAGGCGTGCTAAATACCTGCTAATCGACCTAGATAATGGAGACGTTCTCTTATCTCATTTAGGAATGAGCGGTAAGTGGACTCTTGATGCTAGCGAGTGTGAAGGCAAGCATGACCACGTAGTGATTCTATTCGATGATGGCAGCATGTCAGTTTACAATGACCCAAGACGTTTCGGAGTGTTGGACATTTTCAGTGGAACTTCACACAAGTTGCTCGACCACCTGGGCCCTGAACCGCTAGAGGAGTGGACTGGAAAGGACCTTTACGAAAAATTGCAGAAGAGAAAGAGTGCTGTCAAAATCTGCATTCTGGACCAAAAAGTAGTGGTTGGAGTTGGAAATATCTACGCCTGTGAGGCGCTTAACCGAAGCAAAATTTCGCCAACTAGAATGGCGAATAAGGTCAAGAAAAAGGAATGTGACGTCTTAGTCGCTGAAATCAAAGAGATCCTTGCTGAAGCAATTAGAGTCGGTGGCTCCTCCTTGCGAGATTTCGCAGGTGTTGATGGCACACTCGGTTACTTCATTCATCAATTCAAAGTCTACGACAAAGAAGGTAAGGATTGCGAATGCGGCGGCATAATCGAGAGGTTGGTACAAGGTGGCCGCTCAACATTTTGGTGTCGCTCTTGCCAAAAATAATCAGTAGTGCTCAAGCACTGTTCTGAGATCTTCCAAAAACAAGTCTGTTGGGAAGTCATAATCAGACCAAACGACTCTCCCCTTCCCTTCAGTGTCAAGAATGTAGGTTGGGGATGGATGAGCTACGGTGTATCCTTCATCTGAATCATCTCCTTCCTCAACCGGGAATACACCATAATTCTCGTAGATTGGGTCAAGGTATTCTTTTGCTCCAGTAAGATGAGGCCAATCGTAACCGAAATCAGCGGTATAATTTCTCAATTTTGAAGGTGAATCGTGCCTCCAGTCTACGGTTACTGAAACGAAAGTCGTTTTGTATAACTCATCCTCGGTCAAGGATTCCTTCACCATCTTGATATTTTGACTGGTAACTGGACATGTATTGTCACATCTTGTGAAAATAAATGCTAAAACAACGACTTTTCCTTCTTGGTCTTCAAGGCTCCAAAGTGGACCTTCAGCATCCTCGAGAATGAATTTGTAAGTGTTACTTCCGCCTAGGTCTCTGCCATTGAAAGATATCTCTTCATCATCTGCAAAGCAACCTGGAAGCATGAACATCAAAGCGATGAATAATGCATGTAATCTCATTTAATCACTCCAAATCAATTACCGTACGCAAATCTTCGATGAATAAATCGATTGGCCAATCATACTCTGACCAAACCACACGACCGTCGAGGTTAGTATCCAAGATATAAACGGGCTGCAAGTGAATATCTTGGTAGGTTTCATCATCGTATGGAACAACGTCATACTCCTCGTAAGTGTTGGTAATCTCATCAGAATTCCAATCTGTCAAATGCGGCCAATCAAGGCCTTTTTCTTCTGCCCAATCGCCTAGAATTTCAGGTGAATCGTGTCTCCAATCAATTGTTACAGAAACAAATGAGACTTTTTCCAACTCTTCCTCGGTTAATTGAGACTTAACTACTTTGAGATTATTTGCAATCAAAAGGCACACATCATCACAGCGCGTATATACGAACGCCAATACAACAACCTGGCCATCTAAATCGGTTAGCGAAAAGTCAGATTGGTTTGTGTCTGAAAGTGTGAATTTGTAGACATCCATTTTGCCGAGGTCCTTCCCATTGAATTCTGGTCCTTCTTCATCAGCAAAACAACCTGGGAAAAGCAATAACAAACAGGCGAGCAGAACTCGAATTTGCATACGTTACCACATCAGTATTCTCGCCATCCGTTGCCACATTCTTTGCAGGTCAGCATTCTAGTTTCGGGCTCATCAGATGAACGTGTTTGCTCTAGGTAGGAGAATACTTCAACGCAGTCACACTTCGGACACATATAGTCCCCAGTTGTCAAAACACCTCTCATTTCATCAGAGTCTTTGATAACTTCATACACACGAGTCTCTGCCTTGGAAGAGGATGTGACCTTGGAAAGGTCTACTTCCTTTCCATCAGCACCTTTTACTTTCAAGTTTGCAGGCCCTTGATATCCACATTTGTAATTTGTACAATTAATATCTCCCGATGGTGTAGGGAATGCTAACGTACCGCATTGCGGGCAGAACATACGACAACACTGAACGAAGGCATATATCAACATTTGTTCTATAAAAATAGCAATTGTTTCATCAAGGGGGTTCTTTTGGACTACCATATGTGGCTTTGGTATGATTGGAGAGCCGCCGCTGTTGTAGACTCTGATGGTAACATTTTGGATACTGAGGAGTGGGATGGTTGGCACGATACAAATGCTGTGTGTTCACGCATGGATATAATCGCACATGAAGCATTAACTCCTGAAGCTGAGAGACTGTTAGAAAGATTCCCGGATTCCAAACCTTTGATTCATGGTGATGAAAATTTACCAGACGCTGATTGGCCACTTCCAAGCACTGAGGCACTCGAATACCTCGATAAGGCTGCAATTTTGCTATCAAAGAGAGGAGTTGATGCTGCTGCAGGTGACCCGGATAGGAGACTTGAGCACATTCTCAAAGCCTCTGATGAACTTAGAGCAGCATACGTTACAATCGAAGGCAGGCTAGTTGAATGGGTTGGCCTTTTCCTACCTGAAGCAAGGTTTGAGAGAGATAGAACTGGACTAGCCAAGAAAGTAACAGAATCCTCAGATCTTTCACATCTAGCAAGCCTGCTCGACATTGGAATGCCACCAGAAGGGCCTACAGATTTGGAATGGGCTAGCCTCAAAGACTGGGCTACAAGTGTTAGTGAAATCAAATCAAGACTTGATAGAATGGAAAATGTGGTTCGTGAATTGGCATCTTCACACTTACCATCACTATCTGCACTACTTGGTCCAATTCTTGCTGCGAGATTGTGTGTGGAAGCGCATGGACGAGCACGATTGGCTAGATTACCTGCCGGAACCATGCAAATTTTGGGTGCTGAAAAGGCGTTCTTCAACCATCTGAAAACAGGGGCTCCTTCACCAAAACACGGTCACATATTCATGCACCCTTGGATTTCAAGGTCACCTAGATGGGTTAGAGGTAAAATTGCTAGAACGGTTGCTGCCAAGGCAAGTATCGCAGCACGCTGTGACGCATACGGCGGAGAAACTTGGAGTCAAGAAGCGGTCGATGCTGTTGCAACTAGAGTCGAAGTAATTCGTAGCGAGAATTCGAAACCACCACAGAGGTGAATTCGTGGCAAAAAAACGCCGTCTATCTTGGGCAGTAATGCTTGATGGAAGGTCGATCTGGACATTGAATGCAGTTCCAAAATACTCCCAATATGGCGAATCACTTCGCCGATTCAGAGGTGAAGAATATCGCAGATGGGACCCTACTCGCTCAAAACTTGGTGCTGCAATTTCACGAGCGAGACAAACCCAATACGAATTGCTTCCAGAAGAAGGTGACACTTGCCTCTATCTTGGTGCAGGGCACGGCACCTCTATCTCTCACTTACACGACCAAGTCTGTGGAGCGAATAATGAAAAGGGCGGGAGAATTATCGCTGTGGACTTATCACCTCGCTGCCTCAGAGATTTAGTTCATCTAGCAACATTGCGACCTGGTCTAGTTCCAGTTCTGGGCGATGCTAGAAAGCATGCTGCTTGGGGAGTGATGGTTTCCAAGAAGGTTGACTGGTTACTTCAAGATGTATCACAAGCGGGCCAAGCCGAGATTTTCATCAAGGCTGTAAAGCGATTCTTGAAACCGGAAGGCAAGGGTTTGCTATCTCTCAAGGCAGCATCAGAAAGATTCAGTGAAGGCGGGGAAAGAGAGGTATTCAAACAGGTGCGAGAGCAACTAGAAGATGCTGGATTAACCATCGAAGAACAAATCGATCTTCACGGCTTAGAAGACAACCACTGCCTTTACTTCGTCACCAATTAGGCGCCTTCGCATGGGTATTACCAGAACAGACCCACTGCCAGCCCTTTTATGAGACCCAAAACAATCACAATTAGCTTGTAAATTTACATGAAATCTAGCGTTTAATTCTGCAATAATAATAATTACTAAATTCGTATTTATTAGTTTTCTTTAAATTGTTATTATCATCCGCCCATATATGGACTCAATCGAAATGTCTTCGGAGAACGAGAATTCTAATGGTTCGACCAAAGATTCCAAAGAAGTCTATGACGTCATAATTGTTGGTGCAGGTGCTGCAGGTGTTGGCGTGGCAATTTCAATTCAGCATGCGGGAATTGAGAATTATCTATTGGTAGAACGAGATTGCGTCGGATCTTCTTTCGCATCTTGGCCAGCAGAAACAAGATTCATCACCCCATCATTTCCAAGCAATTCAATAGGAATGCTTGATTTGAATTCTATTGCTGTAGGAGTCTCTCCTGCATATAGTATGCGAGTCGAGCACCCAACTGGCCAAGAATACGCAAAACATCTACAAAGTTTAGCTCAATTTTTTGAAATTCCACTTATGGAAAACACCAACATTACGAGTATAGAGAAAAAGGGCGACGAGTTCTTATTGACAACTGAAGATACAACTTTGGTTGCAAAAAATGTTATTTGGGCTGGTGGAGAATATCAATATCCTTCCCAAGGGGGATTCATTGGTAGTGATTTGTGCCTTCACAATTCACTTGTTGAAAAATACAGTGAATTGCCAGGTGATGATTACCTAATCATTGGTGGTTATGAGAGTGGAATCGATGCAGCTTACCATTTAGCGAAGAAAGGCAAGAAAGTGAAAGTTTTCGATGCCAATTGCCCGTGGGGTGAAGAAAGTTCTGACCCGAGTATATCTCTATCTACGTTTTCGTATGAGCGCATCATGGAAGAAGAATTTGAAGAGAATGTCGAATTATTTGCTGAAACAAAAATCTATTCAGTCACTCAAAAAGATGGTTTGTATGAAGTGACAACAGAAGAAGGCCAGACTTACCAATCCAAAATGCGTCCACTACTTGCTACTGGATTCTCTGGAGGCCACAAGTTTGTATCTCACTTGTTTGAAGAAAGACCAGATGGTTTCCTATCGTTGACTGAACAGGATGAATCAACTATCACTCCAGGGATGTACCTATGTGGCCCTTCTGTTCGTCACGATGGGCATATTTTTTGCTTCATTTTCAAATATAGGCAGAGATTCGGAATAGTAGCCGAAGCAATAGCGTCATCTTTTGATATAGAGACAGAGGAATTTATTGCAGCATACAAATCATGGGGAATGTATCTAGACGATCTTTCTTGTTGTGGACAGGAGTGTTTGACATGCTAAATGTGGAGAAAATGTTGAAAGTTGAATGGATTGGGCAAACTATTGCTAGCTTGTGTTGGATTGTCAGTGTATTTGTTTACTCAGATGGTTCATTGCCAGAGTCTGCTGGAGATTGGCTGCAACTCATTGCAGCATCTTCTTGGCTGATAGCAAACATATCTTCTATTCTGCGGATAAAATAAAATTCTTGAATCTGGATCAACATAATAATTGGGTAAAGGGGACTCAGTGGGCCGATACAGACGCCACCCATACAGTCTAGGTTGTAACTGATTTCCAACTATTCTTCTTCTAATATTTCCTCGATTACCTTGTCTGTATCTAAGCTTGAAAGAGTCCTTACAGCATCGACTTTACTACGAGTCAAGGCCAAATATGCAGTTCCTAAAATCAAAGCTGCTAGTAAAATTACCAACCATGTATTCGAGGAAGAATCCCCATCAGAGCTTGACTCTTGTGAAGATTCTGTATTTTCAATAACATAATTCCAAGTGAAAGTCGTAACCGTTACCCAAGGTAAACTTCCTGTTCTAGTAAATTCCTCGGTAATTTTGTTCCCTCTCTCATCGTAGGTATAATTCCAATAGAGTGTCCAATTATTTCCTGCATCATGCTGTTCTTCGGACACTAATTTTCCAGAGCCATCATAAGAGTAATTTGTCGTCTTTGAGAACTGACTTGAACCATAAATATTAGTCTGTGTTTCAGAAGTCAGAACATTGGTTGCGTCGTATTCATATTCGATATAACTTCTCAATTCGCCATTAGTCGATGAATCAACCTTAGCTATATTTCCACTCTCATCATAGGTAGTTGCGACAGTATAAGATGACTCTCCGTGTGAGGTATTTGTTAGAATCTCTCTGCCTTGGCTATCGTAATTATACAAGGTACGCTGTTCTTGATTTAACGAAAAATTCCCATCATTATAGGAAAATTCAGCCCATGTTCTGGCAGTTAAAACGCCACCTTGATACGCGAATGTTTCTTCCCACAGATAGATTATATCGCCATCAGAATCATACCAATACAATGAACTATTGGAAATAGTACTATCTTCATTATAGGACAGAAATTTATGATGTAAAGAGTCAACAGTTGAATCTGTTCTATCAATCAACCTGCACTGCGAGTCATAAGAAAGATTCGATTCCATAGAATGGAGCGCAGCCATCTCTTCATCTTCATGAATCCATTCATAATTTTCTTTCACGATAACCCAGCATTCTTCTGTTTCGGATTCTTCTGCAGAAACAGCATAAGAATTAGCGAAGCACAATGAAACCAGAATAAATGCCATCCATAGAGAGATTCTTTGCATGGGCCAAAGTAAGCAAAGCGCGAATATAATCTTAATCGCTAATCTTGTTGTTAACCTAGGCTCTAGAAAAAAAATGTTTCAACTGAAACATCCGATTACAATCAGTGAGATCAGTAGTCGCCTTCGACTCTTGGAGCCAAGAAGTATTCGACGTGACCTGCACCATCTGCAAAGTCAAATGTCAACTTCAGAGGGAAGTTTTCACCGAATCTTAGATTGACGTTCTCGATGCCTTGGAAAATCTTCGTCAGAGGAGTCAAGTAAGTCAATGAATATTGTGAACGGGCTGCTGCATTGCAATCAATTGCTAGTAGGTCATCCTTTGAGAAGTCTAGGTTAACCGAATCGGTTGAGCCCTTCACGTTGACTGTGAATGTATCTTCGGTTAACGATAGGTTGACTAAATCTCCAACCAACTTTGCCGCTTTGAGAGCTTGCGAAAGTTCAGAGCCGCCGATAGTAACTCCACATGGTAATTCCAGAGAAGGAACATTTGGAGGATTTAGTGTAGAGTTGTCAAGGGGTCTTAGATTTAGATCGATTCTGCCAATGTGAATTGTGGCTTGACCGGATTCATCGTTGTATGCCAACTCGACCATGTCGCCTGCACCTGCTACAGAAAGGAACTGATGCATCTTCCTCATCTCCAAGCCTAGCTTAGTCTCATCTACTTCCCAACTTTCGAAGGCTGCACTATCTACGTCCATCTTAATCATCGCAACGTGTGAAGGGTCTACAACCCTTACAGATAGTCCATCTTCTCCAAAGTCAAGTCTTGCCTCCTCAACTACGACACCGAGTGTTTCTACAATCGTTCGCATGAGTTCTTGTCGGGCTGTGACGTTCAACATGAGAGCACCCCTATGTCCCATTTGCGAATTGGGAGGCTTATGAACCTTCTAATCACAAAACGCAGAAAACGCGCGCCTTTGGGGTAAATTTACTGATTCGCATATTGGTGAGATGGTTTCATGAAGGGGTGTTTCATGGACGTTGTATGGCAGATGTAAAACCACTGCTCAAGGAAGACGGAGAACCATACAAGGTTGCAGTTTTGATTCCAACAATCAACAATGCTGATGAATTGGACATTGTATTGGAAAGGCTATCCAAACAAACCTATCCCGATTTTGAAATTGTAATCTCTGATTCAAAGTCAAAAGACCACACAAAACAAGTTTGTGAAAAGTATGGTGCAACATGGATTGACGACCCATCTCGTAACCGTGCAAACGCATGTAACTTCGCGTTAGAACAAATGGACCACGACCTTGTTTTATTCACCGATGACGACACTATTCCGCCCTTGGATTGGGTTGAAAAATTGGTTCGCTGGTTCGAAGACCCAAAGGTAGGAGCGGTAGGAGGACCTAACTTTGCACCGGATGAAGATCCATTTGGAGCAAAGTGTGCAGACGTTGCATTCTGCACCAAATTCATGACTGCTGGCACAAGATATGGTGCACAGCCAAAAGGAAAGTTGGTCCCTATCACACACAATCCAGGAGTCAACTGCGCTCACAGAATGGCTAATCTCAGAGAAGTTGGATTCTTCGAGGATGGTTGCATTGGTGCAGAAGACGTCGTGCTTGATGCTAAGATTCAGCGTGCAGGCCACAAGTTATTCATCGACCCTGAAAATGTCATGCCACATCGTCGTCGCAGGCCATTCAGACCCTACATGAAGCAAATGCGAAACTATGGATACACGAGAATGGTGGCGAACAAGCGTTGGCCAGAAATCGCAGAATGGTCCCATACTGCAATCGGTTTCTTCCCTTGGATTGTAGTTGCAGCGGCAATCAGCGTAATCTTTGGAGCAGCAACCGGTGGTGCAGCAGCAGATACATGGTTTACCCTTTCAGGTGATTGGGACATCTCTAGAATCGCTTTCCATATCCCATTAGGATTAGGAGCCCTTTACATCGGTATATCCTGGTTAGGTGCAGCGATTGGAACGAGTCCGCATCGCAGCATAGGAACTGTATTTCTTGCACCGTTATTCGTATTCTTAGCACACTGGGCATACGGTGTAGGTGTCAACAAAGCATGGAAAGAAATCAGGAAGACTGGTGGCAGTGCTGGAGTCGGTGAACAAATTGACGACAGAATTCGAACCGCTTGACTAATTTTATTCGGTTCCCGACTTAGGATTGCCTATGGCGCAGGGGTTCCGTGACAGAATCAATGCCCATGATGACAACAATGACGCAAGAGAAATCTGGATGTTAATCAGAAGTTGGTTGACTATTTTTCGTGTGCTATTGGTTATTGGAATAATCATAGTTGCTGAAATTTTTGAAGAAGTTAACTACCTCAACTTTTCACTATCTGTCTGGGCGATTGTAATCGGATTCCCACTATTCCTTCTAATTTCAATGATTATCATTCAAGGTGACAAGCGATTCGCTCCTGATTTAGAGGAGAAGCGACGCATACGCATGAAGGATAGCTAATCAACGCTGTCCTGTCTGAATCTGCCACTGGCTTGCATATACGCCGTTGTTTGAAATCAATTCCTCGTGATTTCCTCTCTCGACAATCGCACCATCTACCATTGAGATAATCTCCTCAGCATTACGAATTGTCGAGAGCCTATGTGCAACAGCGATAGTAGTTCTATTTCCTCCACTTGCGATTAGATTCTCTTGAATCCTCTTTTCTGTTTCAGCGTCTAATGCACTGGATGCTTCGTCCAAAACTAGCAAACTTGGATTCTTCAATAATGCTCTAGCAAGAGAGACTCTTGCTCTTTGACCACCAGACAATTTGGTTCCTCTATCGCCGACCATTGTCTCTAGACCATCCTCAAAGTCATTAACGAAATCAGCTGCACCAGCAAGTTCGAGAGCCTGCAGTATCTCCTCGTCGTTAGAGTCTCTATTGTAAGCAACGTTCTGCTTTAGTGTACCAAAGAAAAGGAATGGTTCTTGGCTTACGAATCCCATTCCATTCCTAACCGAATCCAAAGTCAAATCTTGAACATCAATGCCATTGACAAGAACTGTTCCTTCCTGAGGCTCATAATAACGCATTAACAATTTCAAAATGGTAGTTTTACCTGCACCTGTGTGCCCCATTACGCCTAGGAATCCACCAGCATTTACCATGAAGGAAATTCCAGATAATACCTTGGTTGAAGTACCAGGATATGTGAAATGCACGTTGTTAAATTCAATCGATGTAATTGGTCCATCCAGCTCCTTAGCACCCTCTTTGTCGGTGATTGTAGGCTCTAAATCTACCAAAGCAAATACTCTGCGAGCACTGGCTTCACCCTTCTGCAATTGATTTACTAACATTCCAAAAATGAACATAGGCATGGTCATCCTTGTTGAAATTAGAAGGAATGTTACCAACTGTCCAGTTGTAATATCCCCCGATTTTGTCAAATACCCTCCGACGGTAACTAGCAAACCGAATGCAATTCCCGCTATGCCATATAGACCGGGCAGGAATCGGTTTCTGTCTCGACTTGCACCAATAGCCTGGTCTCTGTAGGCTGTTGATTCTTCGTCAACCCTGTCTGCTTCCCATTCCTGTGCATTGTATGCTTGAACAACGGAAATACCGGAGATAACGTTCTCTAGAACTGCTGTTATATCACCAGTGGATTCCCTTTGTTGGCGGTATTTCCTCTGGACTCTTGTTGAAAATAGGTAGACCAAGGGGATGATTAGCAGCAATGGTGCGAACAACACTGCGGCTAATTTCCAACTCATCAATACTAGAATCAGAAATGCGGTTCCAAATGTAACAATTATTCGAATTATCGAAGTTGAAGCATCGCTAATTACGTCCTCCAATTGATTTACATCCGCTGATAAAACGCTCATCAATTGACCAGTTTGACGTAAATCGTAGTATGAGGCTTCCATATCTATGAGTGACTTTGTTGCATCTAGACGCAAATCATGCTGGACCTTGTAACCTAAAGTTTGCCAGCAATATTCACTTATTCCCTGGAATACCGCTAAAATTGCGAAACCAAGGAAAATCAGAAGTCCGTAACCAACAGCAAGATTATCTGTAACCAATGGGAAAATCGTATTATCAAGTAAGTCTCTCATACTTCCAAAAGTGCCTTCTGTTTCATTACCTGCATAGTAATCGACAGCAAAACCGATGAAAACGAAAGGAAGTAGATCTGCAAATCTAGCCATTCCATTGGCTAAAATCCCCGTTAATGCACGTTTTTTGTATTGTATACCGTAAGGAACAATCCTCCAAATCTGATTGCCAAGTATCTCAACTTTGGCCATATTCAACTCTTCTGGGGAAAGATGGTCGTATTGAGCCGCTCGAGGATTACCTGCTCCCATATTTCTCCGTCTAGCCTTGAGATTATGAAGGTGCGTAATATCATAACATTCATCCCCTTCTGTGTATAACACAATAATATGCGAGCAGTTGCTCTGGCCGGTCTGCTAATTTTATCTTCTCTAGGAACGGTTGCTGGATGGCAACCACAAAGCAGCAACGGAGAGACTATCGGGCTATTCAATGGAGATATTGACTCCATCCCTCTCGAGCAAATTCCACAGGTTCCGCAATACGGATTCTGGATACTAACACGAGAGTATCCTGTTCCAACAGATTGGGTTGAAAATTTGGCTGATTCGGGAGTGGAGTGTTGGTCATTTTTACCTAATTCAGCCTTCCATTGTGAACTGCATGGACAAACCCCTGCAGAATTGAAAGGTCTTGAAGTCAATGGCATGATAAAAATGCCACCTTCAGCAAAATTACACCCTCACCTACTACCTTCACTTGACGGGAAGATGGAATCCTGGCTCATGACAAAGGGAATGGGAATGGTAAGCGTGGTTCTATCAGGAAATGAATTGCCAAAAGACATACACCAACGAGGTGATGTTGAAGTATTAGCACACAATTGGCGTTGGGCAACTTTCGAAGTGAAAACCAGCGGAGTGCACTGGCTAGCTGATCAATCAGAAATTGAATGGATTGAGCCTAAATTTGAGCGGATTCTGTTCAACGACGTTGCCAATGGAGTTGTGGCCGCTGATGTATTACGTAATGCTACTCAGATGGCTGGAATCGACGCCTCGTGGAATGCTCTGGATGGTACAGGAATTATCGTCGCAGTGTCAGACACAGGATTAGACAACGGGATTAACAACACAAATATGCATCCAGATTTCAAGGACCACATTGTAGATATCCATTCATTTGGTATACCGCCTGCTTCACAGAGTTGGGTAAATGCTCCTTACAATGACGGTGCATCTGATTTAGATTCAGGACATGGCACACACGTTGCTGGTTCAGTCTTAGGTGATGGAACTCAATCGTCTGGAGCCATCACTGGAATTGCACCAGAAGCGAGGTTATACATGCAAGCAACAGAGGTATGGACTGATTGGACTACCACTGTTGAAAACAACTACGGTTACACTGATGATTACACTCTAATGGGCATTCCAGATGATTTGTCCTACATGTTTGATGCTGCTGCTGAGAACGGTTCGCATGTCCACACAAACTCATGGGGAGCTTCGGTCGCCGGACAATACAATACGAATTCTATGCAAGCCGACCACTCTGCAAGAAATCATAGCGGGATGTTGATTCTTTTTGCTGCAGGGAATTCGGGAATAGACTCAAACAGTGATGGAGAAATTGATGACGATAGTATTGGTTCGCCTGCTACTAGCAAGAATGTCCTGACTGTGGGAGCCTCTGAAAATGGCAGAGGCACTCAAATTACAAATGAATGGGGACAATGGTGGTCAAGCAAGTATCCCACAGACCCTATACATTCTGACAGGATTGCAAACAATACCGAAGGAATGGCAGCCTTCTCCAGTCGAGGACCTGTTGATGATGGAAGGTTGAAGCCAGATGTTTCTGCTCCAGGCACTTTCATTCTATCAGCAAAGAGCAGATCAACTACCAGCACAGGTTGGCTAGCACATTCCAATTCTGATTATACCTACATGGGCGGCACAAGCATGGCTACTCCTCTAACGGCTGGCGCAGCCGCATTGTTGTATCAACACCTTGATGCAAATTTAGGACATTCAAACCCAACCAGTGCCTTAGTGAAGGGCATAATCTCAGCAAGCGCTCACGATATGACTGGCCAGTATGGCTCATCTACCAACGGTGCTGGCGAGACTGCACCTAACTATCACGAAGGTTGGGGATTACTGGATTTAGACAGAGCTGTCAATACTTCTTGGGTTGACAACGAATCTGTCAGCACAGGTGATTCTCGAAGTTGGAAATTCACAGTCCCCAGCGCAGCGCCTGACCTAAGGATTGCAGTGTCATGGACCGACCCTGCCAGCACCCCTATCGCTTCAGTAAATTTGGTCAATGACATCGATTTTGCGGTCAAAGATCCTTCTGGAACTTGGTGGAATTATGGTAATAATTTGGACAACCTAATTGGAACAACAATTTCCAACCCTGCTGCTGGCCAATGGGAAATTCACGTTAATGGAACAAATATTCCAACCGGACCGCAACATTTCGCCATGGTGATAGATGCACCATATACAATGATCAATATGTCAGCAGATGCAGATGGAGATGGTTTCATTGACACTCTAGATGATTGTTCATCTGTTTGGGGCAACTCTACTCAAGACAAATCAGGATGCCCAGATGGAGACGGTGATGGATGGTCAAACGTTGGTGACGATTTCCCTAATGAAAAAACACAATGGTCGGATGCAGACGGTGACGGCTTTGGTGACAACCCTGGTGGTCTAAATCCTGATGCATGCACCTCTGTTATTGGAACTTCAAGTTCGGATAGATATGGCTGTCCAGATTCTGATTCTGATTCTTGGTCTGACCCTGATGGAGGTTGGGCTGCGATACAAGGCGCCGATGCTTGCCCCAGCACATGGGGTAACTCAAGCCTTGACAGGAACGGTTGTTTAGATGAGGACGGTGATGGCCAATCCGACATTAACGATGCACTACTCAATGATAGCACTCAATGGCTTGACACAGACAGTGATGGCTACTATGATAATGCAAATCCTGCAACAAATTGGGATGATTGTCCGTCCGTTTGGGGCAACTCTACCATTGACCTACAAGGTTGCCTAGATACCGACGGAGACGGGGTGTCAGATACAAACGACCCTTGGCCTAATGATCCGACAAGGTCGATTGATACTGACGGGGACGGATTCGCTGATAGTGATGATGATTGTCCAACGGTGTGGGGCAACTCTACTCAAATCCTAAGGGGATGCTTAGACGAAGACGGTGATGGATGGACTGCAAGCGACGATGCGTTCCCTAATGATGGCACGCAATGGAACGACACCGACGGTGACGGTTTCGGAGATGAGCCAACCGGGAATTATGCAGATGATTGCCCCACGGTATTCGGAGATTCTTGGCAGAATGAAACCTTAGGATGCCCTGACGCAGACGGCGATGGTTGGTCTGATTCTGAGGATAGTTTCGATGACGACCAAACCCAATGGAGAGATATTGATGGAGATGGATTCGGTGACAATATTGGTGGAACAAATCCTGATTCATGTCCGAATGAAGTTGGTAATTCAACACAAGGCAATATGCTAGGTTGCCCTGATTCAGATGGCGACGGTTGGGCGGATATTATCGATGCATTCCCTGCAGATGATACCCAATACTCTGACCAAGATGGTGATGGCTATGGAGATAATATGTCTGGAAACAGTCCTGATAGTTGTCCGATTACCTATGGAAACTCAACAATAGACAGGCTGGGATGTGTTGATACTGACGGCGACGGACATTCTGATTTGAATGACGACTTCCCAACCGACCCTACACGATATCTAGACACTGACGGTGACGGTTATGATGACGACGAAGATGACTGTGTAAACACTGCAGGTTCTTCCACGAACGGCTCGATAGGTTGTTTCGACGCTGACCAAGATACATGGGCAGATGGTGATGATTCGTTCCCGATGGATTCTAGCCAATGGAATGATACAGACATGGATGGATACGGAGATAATGCAAACGGAACAAACCCTGATTCATGTCCTACTACCTTTGGAAACAGCACCTCTGGCTTACTGGGTTGCACTGATTCTGATGGGGACACATGGGATGATGTTACAGATGTATTCCCTAACGATGAAACCGAATGGGCTGACAATGATTCTGACGGATTTGGAAATAACATCGACTATTGTCCTGAAACCCCAGGCAATGCCTCAAATGGAAACATTGGATGTATTGATAGCGATGGTGACACATGGGCCGATAACAGCGATTTCCTACCACAGGACCCATCACAATGGCTCGATACTGACGGTGACGGCTATGGTGACAACACAGATGGAACAAATGGAGACAATTGTCCCAATAATGAGGGTTATGCATTCCTTGATTTGATTGGCTGTCCCGATGATGACCAAGATGGTTGGTCCAATCAAGGAGACGCCTTCCCCGATAGATATACGCAGTATCAAGACACCGACGGTGACGGCTATGGAGACAATAACTCTCCAGGAGCAGAATTAGCAGACCATTGGCCATCAGATCCTGCTAGAAATACTGCTGAAGTTATCCTTGTGTGTGAACCAACCAACTTCAAAATTGACATAGCTACAAACTCGAGCATTAGATTCATTTGTTATATTACAAATCTAATCCAAAACGATCTAACTGTCCGTGTTGAATGGATGCCAATCAATGCAATTGATGTTGGTGTGAGAACGCATGTTTTGGTAATTCCACCTAATGACACGAAGGAAGTTTCCTTTACAGGATATATGTTAGAAAAGGGAGATATTAATTCTGTAATCGAAGCGCGAGAGCCCGGTGCATTTTCATCTATGGCTTTCACATCTTTGAGTATCAAGGCGATTAATTCAGAAGACGGAGATACTTTCGATGATCTACTCGACCAAGCAAAAGAAGTTGTACATATGCAAGAGATAATTGCAGTTAGTGTAGCAATACTTCTTGCCCTGTTACTAGCGTTCAATGCACGCCGTAATTCTCGTAAGAAGAAGGAAGAGAGAAGAAGGCACCTGCAGCAAAGAATGGCGAGTGTCTTCACGATGGATGACGGAGATAGGCCAGGCAGATTCCCTCCAAATTAAGACCGAATTGGCTAAGAAGTGGACGTCCTCGGAGTGAATACGACGCGGATATGGTGAAGTGGTTATCACCTGAGGTTTCCAACCTCATGTCGTGGGTTCGATTCCCGCTATCCGCACTTCGAATCTAAAAGTAACTAACGTGGGATAGCTAGTCGTAAATGTCGACACAGAATAATTCAATACCGAGAAGAAAAATAACAACTCTATTTAGTAAAGTAATTATTGTCAGCAGGCAATGGCATTCGATTACAACGAGTTTATACTCGGTGACAAAACCGATGCTTTCCTCAGGCGATTGGCTATTAATTTAGCAATCATTGGTTTCTTAGTGCACCTACTAGCGTGTGTCCTCTACCGATTTGAATATCTAGACATGTCAGACACTAACGACTTCTTTGACTCATATTTAGATTCACTTTACACCCCTTTCTCGATAATACTGGCCTACGAAGTATACGAACTGATACGAGCGATTCCAGAGTCATTCTCCAACTCTATCGGAAAACAGTTCGAAGTTATTTCTTTACTTGTAGTTCGTGACATATTCAAAAACCTAGCAGAAATTGACGACTCAAATGTAAACACTATCGATTCCGATGTTGTATTCATTGCAGTTGAAGCTCTTGCTTTCACGATACTATTTGCAACCGCACTATACTTCAGAAAGATGACCAATTCATCTGGTGATTCAAGCAGAAGAGATCCTGCGATTCAAAGATTCATAAATCAGAAGAAAACGTTGGCATGCTCGCTTGCAGTAGTTTACGTATTGGTTGCTGGTTACTCATTCTCCTCGTGGACATTCGGATTCATCGATGGAGACAATGACCTAAGCCGCACGGTGTTTTTCCTAGACTTCTTCACATGGTTAGTAGTGTCTGACATCATTATTTTGTTGTCATCATACAAGCACATTACAGACTTCTTACAACTCGCAAGGAATACGGGATTCATACTTTCCACTGTCATCATTCGTGTGGCTATTGGAACGCCGGGCTATACTGGAGCTGTTCTTTTCATACTCTCTGCGCTACTAGCCACTTCAGTTTTACGATTGAGTATGCTTAATTGGACAAAATCCACAGCCGAAGAATAATAATTCTCAGTTGAATGGATAATCTGTGCAATGCCTTCTCTACCACATTCTTAATCCAGATAGAGCTTTACTCAGCGTGGCTCAGTATGTCAGTTGAACATCTGAGTTTGTAGCGAGTTTGATTACTCCTGGCGGCCCGCTCCAAGTGATTTTATCGTCTGCAACATTCAGTGCACCATCTCCCTCACTGTGACCGAGCGTTGCTTTTACAGAGCCAAACGAGCAGTATAGCACAGCGTTATCGAATATCTTGTTTAGCATGTCTGAAACCATAGTAGAATCTGGTCCCATTTCTTTGTTCAAATCGTCGATGTATCCGCCATCGAGAAGTCTGGTTCCTGCTGCTGCAAAGAACACGCTTACATCGTGGCCATCATCAATTGCTTGTGCTGCACACGCAATTCCGACGATTGATTTGATTGGATCATTCTTTGGCTCAGAAACGAATTTGACGAATACTCTCTTTCCCATACTGACCCCATGTACTGAGACTGAATAATCCTTTCAGTACCCTAAAGAAGAATTACAACGTGAAGGATGGGGTCCTGGCTTCTACTCTTGCTTCAGATATTGGGCATCTTTTGCAATGCTTTTTCTTTTTCTTAAACTTGCCACAGCATTTTGACTTCATTTTTTTCGGCGAGCAGTCTTTGCTACATCCCGTACAAGCAGATCTACGTGCCAATTCGGTAATGGAGATACTCGAGGCCAAAATATTCGATTTATCCGCACCGCAAAAAGGGCAAACTATCCAAGTATTCTCTAGAACATTGCCGCATTCTGAACAATCATCAATGCCGCGCATGTTACTTGGTGATTTAGGGCACCCTAAAATATTTAGGGCACCCTTAAAACTGAAAACTATTACCGCCGTTTGTGCAGAACAAACTTCTGGCCATTTGGCTTCTCATTCTAGTAATGGCTTTAGCGCCAATAAATGCGTCTGACATGAAATCGTTAAACTTTGATGACCAAAGTTTCGATACATCTGGCAGAGATAGTGACTACTGTGAACAATATGAAGACGACCCTCAAGGTTGTGCAAATGACCCACAGTGTAAATCCGAATACGAATACGATGACGATGACGGTGAAGAAGAGCACGAGTGTGAAGATATTGATGACGACGATGATGACGACGATGACGAGGATTATTGTGAAGACACCTACGAAGGTAATCCTACGGGATGCAATAGTGACAATCGGTGTGAATGGGATTCCGACGACAACGAATGCGACGAAGACGAAAGCGGCGGCGGCAATTCGGGTGGAAACAACGGAGGAGGCGGTAGTGGAAGTGGCTCGTCAGGTTCCGATTACGATAATGATGGAGAAGATGACAATCTTGATGACGATGACGATAACGACGGTTATGACGATCAGGAAGACGCTTTTCCTTACAACGAAAACGAGCATGAAGATACCGACGGCGATGGAATAGGAGACAACGCTGACAATGATGATGACGGAGACAATGTTTCGGATTCAGAAGATGCGTTTCCAAAGGATAGTTCAGAACAATACAATAGCGACAATGATGGTATCGGAAATAATGCCGACCCTGATGATGATAACGATGGAGTTCCTGACGAAGATGATGCTTTTCCACTAGATGCTTCTGAATACCTAGATACCGATAATGACGGCCTAGGTAACAATGCTGATGTTGATGATGACGGAGATGGATACACCGACTCTGAAGATGCTTTTCCATTAGATCCTACTGAACATGCTGATCACGATGGAGACGGAATTGGAGATAATGCTGATACGGATGACGACAATGACGGAACCCCTGATAGTGAAGATTCTGAAACCGATTATGTCGAGATAATTGCAGATAATGACGGAGATGGCACTCCTGACGCAGATGATCCTGATGACGATAATGATGGCGTTGATGACACATTAGATGCTTTTCCCTTTGACCCACAAGAATGGAATAATACAGATGGTGATTCCAAAGGTGACAACTCTGATATCGATGATGATAATGACGGAGTTATCGATCTTCTCGATGCATTCCAATTTAATTCATCAGAATGGCTAGATAATGATGGAGACGGAATTGGAAACAACGCTGACTTAGATGACGATAACGATGGTATTCCTGATACTGAAGATGCCTTCCCTTACAATTCAACATACACCTCGGACCTAGATAATGATGGACTTCCTGACACTATTGACTTGGATATTGATGGCGATGGTTACAAAAATTCCGAGGATGATTTCCCAGAAGATTCCTCTGAATGGAAAGATACTGACGGGGACGGTGTTGGCAACAATCGAGATAGCGATGATGATGGTGATGGGGTAATAGATATTTTAGACACAAGGCCACTTGACTCTGGAGTAACAAATATTCAGCCAGGAGAACAAAATAGCGATTCTTCTGAATCAAAAGAAAGTGGTGTCATAACCATTAGCATTCGAGATATTGCAATACTGCTAGCTATCTCGTCAGCCGTGACTATCACATTCCTTTGGAGAGCCAAAAAGAAGCAATCCGAAAAAGAAGTGGAACAGGAGGTCTAGAACATGGGTGACAAGATTGAACGTATTTTGAAAACTGATTTGAGAAGCATACTTAATCCAAATATTTGGCTGTTAATTGTTGCGATTCCTCATACCTTGTTCGGAGCATTAGTGCCAATGTACCAAACATCCTACGGTTCAAATGAATTTAGTGCTGCATCATATGGCCTAGTGACAGCAGTGATGCTGTTGAGCATTTATCTATTCAGTAATGGTAAATCTCTAGCAAGGATGACTGCTTTCTTGGGAACTAGTGTATTCTTGTGGATAATATTTGTACAGATGCTTGCTGAAGGCGGCGGTTTCAATATCGAAGCTGAATTAGCACCTCCTTTCATTTACAGTATTTCTCTAAATGTTGAACTGGCTCCTCCTCTTCTTTTGTGGGGAATGTTAGGCTTCAGTGGATTCTTACACTGGAACATAGAAGATGATGAAAACCCAAATGAAGATAAGGAAGAACTGGAAGATGATGATCATTCATTGGATGAAATCTTGGAATTGAGTGACAACAAAAGCGATTCTTGAGGTGAATGAATGTCTGAGGCACTTTCCTACCACGATGATTTGATTGAACAAGGTTATTCCGAAGAAGAGGCTATTGAACATACCCAGAGGTATTTTCCCGACTTTTCGCTAGATGGTAAAAAACCAGATCCAGCTCCACCCCCAGGATTTGAATTTATTCCTTCAGATAAAGAGGATACAGAAAAATCACCGCAGACTTCATTTAATTTGGACAAAGTACTATTCAAAGCAGGTGTACTTTTTGATAATACTAAACTAGCTGTAAAGGAAAACAAAAAGGTGGTCTATTCAATCTGTGGAGCAATTGTAGCATTACTCGTAATTTACATGGTTTTACAAATCCCTGCATCAACACACCCAATAGAAGGATCTTGGACAAAATCTGATGGTCAGGTTTTCACTTTCAATATGGATGGATCTTTTGAAGACGGTACCGGTAACGATGCAGAATGGGAAATCGACGGCGACAGTCTAACAATAACTTCAATCATAAAAGATGGTGGCGATTCTGTCGAAGTAATTCAAACTTTGAAGCAAGAATTTTCCACTGATGAAGACGCCATGTGGATCAAATGGATAGGTTTGAGTATTGACGGTCAAGATTCTACTTCCGAAGTAGAAAATACATGTATTCTACTAATCAAAGATTCAAACTCTTATTCAGAGGATGCTGGCGAATACATTTCAAAATCTCCAAGTTGGTGTGAATAATCGGTGAGGGTAGATGTCGAATGAAGACCTCACTAAATCAAGTGACCTAAAGTCAAAAATTGACCAGTCGATTGAAAGTGTAAAATCGGGCGCAATTAAGTCTGGAAAGGTTATCGCAGATACATCAAAAAAAGCCGTAGACTCTGCAGCAAAATTTGCTTCAGATATGGGTACGAAAATTGGAGAAAAAAAAGAACAGGTAATCGAAACGCGCAAGAAACAGAAGGCTGAATTCATCGAGTCCCTAAAAGATGATGAGAAATACAAGCAGATCTTCAATGATGAAAAACTTCCACCTATGGTAAC
>Ga0163110_10000273_pt1 | contig 23798 bp, 26 predicted proteins | sample CRUFie1St17metaG_FD_108703 | JGI IMG/M metagenome (GOLD analysis project Ga0163110, IMG submission 108703) | Marine microbial communities from the Costa Rica Dome - CRUD Field 142mm St17 metaG | ecosystem: Environmental > Aquatic > Marine > Oceanic > Photic zone | place: Costa Rica: the Eastern...
ACAGACCATTTTCGTGCCTCTAGAATCATATGGTATAAAGACAGCTGGGCAAAATAACAAAATAATCATTTCAGCATTGGTCACTCATATGACTAAAACAAAAATAAAAAACGACTGGCTTTTTATTTTTACATACAATCATGAGTGATACATTTTACCAATGATTAAATGATACAATACCCAGCTGTTGTTAGAGAGACACGATGATGATGATAGCACGATGAGTGCTAACTTCAAGATGGTGGGGTCTTGTGGAGCAAGAGCAAGACCCTACCTGAATTGAAGTTAATGGTAGTGAAGTGATAAGCATCAATCTTGCTTCTTGGATTCGCAAGAAGTATCTAGCGAAATGGGTTCGACACCCGTTTCGGTGGATAAAACTCCAGCAAGATCAAGGGGTTACACCGTGTGACTTGACATGTTGATAGAGGGCTGTGTATTATCATTCAAAGAGATTATGGGTCTAGGATATGACTAAAGCAAACAAACAACAACAAGAGAAGTACAAGGGTAAGATAGTACCCATGAACGAAATTGAGAGCAATGCGAAGACATTGCGACCTTTGAGTGATATCACGGATGCACAAGCAGAACTGGTACACATGATGTTGCATGATGGTTGCAACCCAACAGAAGCAAGTAAACGTCTGGGTAGGAATAAGGCATGGGCATATAAAACCATTGTAAAACAACATGTTATCGACTACCGACAGAAGTTAAGCATGATGACATTGGGATGGGATGCCACACAGGCATTGGCAACCATGAGAGAACTGTTGCAAGCAAAGAGTAACTACATCAGACTTGAAGCCAGTAAAGATCTGATGGACAGAGCAGGACTAAAGGTTGAGCCAGTACGAGGAGCCAACACCAACGTAAGTATAAACTTCAACATTGATTAAACAACACGAGAAACTTGTATAGGGGGACCCATTTGATGCAAGGCACACTGACAAAAGTCACTTAAAAACTGTGGTGCAATAAAACAAAAAAGTAAACCACATGCACGATAGTATTGTGAAAAGTATTAACCTAAAAAAAATTTTACTATACAAAGGTCAATTTAACAAAGGAGTTAATTATGGGTGAAGAAGCAAGTGTCTCTAATGACCCTTCTGAACAGAAGAAAAGAGATAAAGCAATGCAAGAGATGTATGAGAAAGAATCTTTAAGAAATACTAAAGATCGTCAATCATCTTTTGATAACTATGGAGAGAGTCGTAAAGCAGCTGAAAAGGGTATAGACGACATGATGTCTGCTAAAGACTCTATTGCAGTAAGAGACAATGCAAGAATGGCAATGGAGCTAGAAGAGAAAGCAGATAAAGGTTTATTAACTGGCAGTCGTACTGGTGACATGTTTATCCCAGGTGCTAACATTCTCAGTCTTGTACAGAGCAAAACTCTCAAAGGAGCAGCTAGAACTCTTAGAGAAGGTGGCAGAGCTATATTAGACGAAAGAGGTTCTGTTGTAGGTGCTGCAAAGTATGATATGGATGGCAATGTCATTGCTGGTTCTTATTATGGTCAATCAGAATATGACCCAACAAAAACTGTTGAGCCTGATGAAAGTCCTGAAGCTGAAGGAGCTATGGCTAAAAAAGATGGAACTGGAGAAAGTGGTGTTGAAGTTCCAAAGGCAAAGAAGCCAGCTGCAAGTAGAAGATCATTGATAGCTGGTGGTGGTGGAGCAAGTCGTAGAGTATTCTTTTGAATCTCGACTACAAACCTCCTGGGAATGTTGCCAAGGCTTTCATGAAGGATGGCTCTTTTGTTCGTGGAATAAGAGGGCCAGTAGGATCAGGGAAGTCCGTAACTTGTTGCATGGAAATCATGCGAAAGGCAGTATCTCAAAAACCAAATGCACAGAATGTGCGAAAGTCCAGATGGGCAGTAATAAGAAATACCAATCCTCAACTCAAAACTACTACTATCAAAACTTGGAGAGATTGGTTTACTGATGAACTAGGGAGATTTGTATGGTCACCTCCGTATACTCACAATATATGCATTGCATTACCAGACAAAACGACTGTTGAACTAGAAGTAATATTCTTAGCATTAGATAAGACAGAAGATGTCAAGAAGCTATTATCTCTTGAATTAACTGGTGTTTGGATCAATGAGGCCCGTGAAATTAATAAAAACATCGTTGATGCATGCACTATGCGTGTTGGGCGTTTTCCTTCTATGCGTGATGGTGGTCCTAGCTGGTTTGGGGTAATTATGGACACAAACAGCCCTGATGAATCCCATTGGTGGGGGATTATGGCTGGAGAAGTACCCATACCAGAGTATCTAACTACTGATGAAAAGCTACTTATGGTCAAGCCTGATGACTGGAACTTTTTTTCCCAACCAAGTGCAATGTTTGAAAAGAAGGATGAACATGGTAATTTAAGTGGTTATACACCTAATTTAGATTCTGAAAACCGATCTAATCTTAATGCTGCTTACTATGAAAAGATTATTCTTGGTAAGTCACCAGCTTGGGTAACTGTTTATGTTTTAAATAAATATCAAGCTATATTAGATGGTAAACCTGTTTATCCTACGTTTAAAAGAGAAACCCATGTTGCTAAAGAACCATTAACTCCTGAGCCACATTCTGATGTTTATGTAGGTATAGATTTTGGCAGAAGTCCATCAGCTATATTTTGTCAATTCCATAACAATAGATGGATTATATTTCATGAGTATCTAGCAAAAGATATGGGTGCAACAAGATTTGCTGACTTACTTAAAAAAGATATAGCTAGAAATGGCTATGAAAAATTACCATTAAAATTTATTGGAGATCCAGCTGGTAACCAAATGGCTCAAACATCTGAGCATACTCCTTTTATGATTCTAAGAGCAGCTGGTATACAATGCTATCCAGCTCCTACAAATGACATTGCAGTTAGAGTAGAAGCAGTAGAATCTGTATTGAACAAAATGACAGAAGGCTATCCATCAATTCTTATATCTCCTACATGCACAAACCTCATCTCTGGCTTTGAAGGTGGATATCAGTATAAAAGAATATACTATATGTCCAATGAGAGATATGAAGATAGACCTGATAAAAACAGATTTAGTCATGTTCATGATGCTTTACAGTATGCATTTCTTGGAGGTGGGGAAGGTCGTAGAGTAATATTAGGTGGGAGAAATCCAACATCCCCTACCATTGTCCAACGAGTAGGTAATCCCTTTGCAAGATTACGAACTACAAGACAAAGAGGAAGATTGGCTAGAAGTTTATGAAATGGATTATAGCTTTTTGCGATGCTAAGAACATAGGTATATGGAAACTGTTTACAAAACACAGAAAAGGTTTCTCACATTGTTTTGCAGTTCAGTATATACCTGATGTAAAACATTGGATATGCATGGAATTTGTAACCAGAGGATTCAAAGCAAAAATCCTAACAGAAGATGAAGCCACTCACATGGTTGGTTTCATGGTTAAATACTGCAAATGTATTGAATATCAGCCAACAGATAAGCCAATATACGTTCCTAGATGGTTATATTGTGTTAGTTTTATTAAACATTTATGTAATGTTCGTAAATTTTGGATACTTACCCCTTATCAATTGTATTGTGAATTGAAAAAAAGGGGTGGAAAAAGCATATTTGAAGATAACAAGGAGAATAGTAATGGGCAACCTCAATCCGTTTAAAACACCTAAAATGCCACAACAATCACCAGAAGATCAAAAAGCTTTAGCAGATTTAAGAAAACAGCAACAACAAGAAGCTGCTGATCTAGAAAATGCAAAGAAAGAAAGAATAAGAAAAATTGCTGGTAATTTAGTTGGCCCTAAATCAACTCAATCTAAACAGTTAGAAGGTTTTACTGGATTTAGAGATGATGATGATGAAGATGAATTAGGTTTAAAAAATCGTAGTAAAACTAGAACTATGGGTAAAGTCAAAATAGGATATTAAAATGGAAAGATATGATTCTGATCCAGCACCTTCCGTAAGCCAAGGTCAAGATGCTAAATATAAAAAGATAATGGACAAGTATCAAAAAGCCAAAAGCAGATGGAATACTTGGACAGATGTTTGGGAAGAAATATATGATTATGTATTTCCTGATAGAGAAAGTTTTTATGGAGAGATGTATGGTTCTCGAAGAACTGAAAAAGTCTATGATGAAACTGCTAGTACTGGAGTACCAAGATTTGCATCAAGATTACAACTAGGATTTTTTCCTCCAAATGGCAATGCTTTTAAATTAATAGCTGGACCAGAAATACCTGATGAAGCAGTAACACCAAATCTAGAATTTGAATTAAATAAAATTACAGAGATTATCCATGAGGGGTTAAGAAACAGTAACTTTAATGCAGAGTTTCATGAAGGTCTACAAGATTTGGGTATTGGTACTATGAATATGTTAGTAGAGCCAGGAAGGTTTTTAGGAGATCTGCATTTTACAGCAGTTCCTCCAACTAATCTTGCTCTTATTGGTGGTGGCATGGATCAGGTTACTGGATGGTTTAGATGGATGTATGATTGTGATATTACAGATATTAAACATAGATATCCATATATTAAGTATACACCTGAGATGGAAGCTATACAAAAAAGAGACCCAAGAAGAAAAACAAGAATAATAGAAGCTACTTGTTATGATCCTGATGACAAGTTTAAAGATGAACATTCTTACTATATTATTTCAGAAACAGATAAAGCTATATTATATGAAACAAAACTAAAAGGCAGAGGTTCTGTACCTTGGATTACGACTAGATGGTCTAAGTCTGGATTTGAAGTTTGGGGTAGAGGCCCAGTACTACAAGCTATGCCAGCAATCAAAACATTGAACTTAACTATTCAGCTTATATTAGAAAATGCTGAGATGGCTATAGGTGGTGCTTATGTTTATGATGATGATGGAGTATTTAATCCTGATAACATAACAATACAACCTGGAACATTTATACCAAGAAGTCCTGGCTCTCAAATTCAAAATTTACAGAGTCCAGCTAGATTTGATGTTGCACAACTTATTCTAGATGACATGAGAAGAAATGTCCGTAAAGCTATGTTTATTGATGAATTAGATTCAAGACCAAATGCAAAGACTCCATTATCTGCTACAGAAGTTTCTGAGAGATTAGCCGATGTAGCAAGAGACATGGGAGCAGTTGCTGGTCGTATGCAAAAAGAATTTCTTATGCCTTTGGTAGAAAGAATTGTTTTTATTTATAGTCAACAAGGCATCATAAACATTCCAAAAATAGATGGCAGAGAAATAAAAATTGTACCTGTATCACCTTTATTAAGGGCCCAAGATCTACAAGACGTTGCTGATTTTACTAGATTCAATCAAGCTATTGCTGGTACATTTGGACAAGAGATTGGTCCAGCATTGTTGAATCAAGAAAATGTAGTCAAGTTCTTAGCAGAGAAATTTGGGATGAAGCCAGAGTTGTTAGCTAAGCAAGAGCAAGTTGAAAGCAACATGCAAATGGCAATGCAACTATTACAAGGAGGTATGAGTGAACAAAATCAAACAGGAGGTAATTAATTCAGTAGATGGTCGGAAGTACCCTCCAAATGTTGAAGATGATCTTAATAGTAAAGCCAATGCACTATTTTCTGAAGGTATTGGTAAAAAGTTTCTCCAGTATCTTGAAGGCATTACAACGAACAATGTACATGGTCCAGGATTGGGAATTGAGAGTTTGGCACACTATGAAGGACAAAGATACATTGTGGGAATTATTAAAGCACGAACTGAAATGGGCAAAAAGATCCCAGACCAATCAATTGAAAGGAGAGTCGAGTAATGTCAGGAAAACCAACAAATCCTAAACTATATGCAAGAGCAAAAGCTATAGTTAAAGCAAGAGTAAAGAAATGGCCTTCAGCTTATGCATCAGGTCAGCTTGTAAGACAGTATAAAAAGATGGGTGGAAAGTACGCTTAATGAGTTTAACTAAGTGGTTCAATGAGAAGTGGGTTGATATATCTACAAAGAAAGATGGTAAACATCCAAAGTGTGGTCGGTCTAAAGGCGATGGTAGAGGTTACCCAAAATGTGTACCACAAAGAAAGGCAATGATGATGAGTGCTAAAGAAAAGAAACAAGCCACTAATAGAAAAAGAGCTACCAATCCTAGTGGTGGTGGCAAAACACCAACATATGCGAGGACTTAGAAAATGGCAAAGACTCCAGCTTGGCAAAGAAAAGAAGGTAAAAGTCCATCAGGAGGACTCAATGCAAGGGGTCGTGCTAGTCTTAGGCGTCAAGGGAAAAATATCAAACGACCAGTTTCTAGAAAACAAGCGAAGAAAAGCCCAAAGGCAGCTGCTAGAAGAAGGTCGTTCTGTAAAAGAATGATGGGTATGAAAAAGAAGCTAACTAGCAAAAAGGTTGCAAATGATCCAAATAGTCGTATAAATAAATCATTACGAAAATGGGATTGCTAAGGAGGTATCATGAATGAACAAGCAGTTACAGAAAGCAATGAAAGCACCGATCAAGCCGAAATCCAAGAAGCAGAGCAAACTACGGAGAAAACTGAATCAGCTGAAAGCAGACCAGAATGGCTTGACGAAAAATTTGAAAGTGGAGAGCAACTCCAAAACAGCTACAACCAGCTACAACAAAAGTTCCATGAAAGAAGGGATAACCTTCGTAACGAACTTATTAACGAACTTAATGAAGAAAGCCAAGAAGGTGTGCCTGAAAGTGCTGGAGATTATCGTATTCATGCCTCTGCGTTTGGTTTGGAAGATCTTGAAGGGGTTGATGAAGAAACTATCCAAGCAGTAAAAGATGATCCACAAGTCAACTGGCTTATGGAGAAAGCTCATCAGTTTGGTCTAACGAATGATGAGTTCAATACTGTTATTTCTGAGTTTAGAGAGATGGATCAAACTAAAGGTCCAGACTGGAATGAAGAATCACAGATACTAGGTGAACATGCAGATGCAAGATTAGAAAGAATTGCTGCTTGGGCAGAATCTTCTTTACCTGAAGATGCATATAAAGTTTTTGCTAGTATACCAGCATCAGCTGGCATGGTTCATTTGTTTGAGAATTTAATGGAACTAAATGGTCAACCTAAATTTAATATGGTTAGTGAGACACAGTTCCAAGAAAGAGTATCAAAAGAAGATCTTAATGCAGCTATGAAAGATGAGAGATACTGGAAGAATGGTGGAGATCCATCTTATATAGCAAAAGTAAGAGCTATGTCCAGAGAAGTGGCTAGAGAAAAAGCACAGTAATGTGAATAAACATCTTTTTGTTTTTAATGCATAGTATATATAGTTTGGCTCGTTAAGTGAGATTTGTAGCCCAGGCATGGATAACTACTAATATAATCGAATAAGGCGAATAACCGACTGGAAACTATAACTTTTTAACAAGGAGCTTGTATGGCTAATCCAAGTATAAGCACTTCCTTTATTGAGGAGTTTGAGTCTGGCGTTCATATGGCATATCAACGTATGGGTTCAAAGCTGAGAAATACAGTCAGAACTCGTAATGGTGTCAAGAACAAGACCACATTCCAGAAAATCGGTAAAGGTTTTGCAACAACTAAGGCTAGACATGGAAACATAGCACCAATGAACTTAGCACACACTAATGTATCAGTTACGTTAGAAGACTATTTTGCTGGTGAATGGGTCGATGATCTAGACCAATTAAGAATCAATCATGATGAAATGGTAGTAGCTCAACAATCAGGTGCATATGCATTAGGTCGTAAGACAGATGATCTAATTCTAGCTGCAATGACAACGACTACATCTGCACATGATGAGACTACAAATGGTATAACTTTAGCATGGGCATTAGAACTCATGGAAAAGTTTGGTAATAATAGTGTACCAGATGATGGTAGAAGATTTGTAGCAGTAGGTTGGGAGCAATGGTCTCAACTAATGTCTATCGATCAATTCTCTAGAGCTGAATACATTGGAACAGAGCAACTTCCATTTCCAAGTGGAATGACTGCTAAACAATGGTTAGGTTTTATGTGGTTTCCACACTCTGGTCTAACACAGACTAATGGTAGTGGTGCAGCTGGCACAACTCATGTTGAGTGTTTTGCTTATCATGCAGATGCAATTGCACATGCTATTGGTGCTGATATATCTTCAAATATGCAGTATCACAACGATAAGGACAGTTACTTTGTAATGAACAAAATGCAAATGAACTCTGTACTTATTGATGCTGAAGGTGTATTTGAACTAGAGCTAAAGAAATAGGGGGTAGATATGGCGTTTATACAATCAGATTTAGCCCTTGTTAGTTACTCTGGTAATGGCTTTCATATATGGCACTATAAGTCAAATGATGCTGCAACAGTAATCGATGGAGCTGGTTATTTTAATAACATGGCAAAAGAGATGAATGTTGGAGATATCATCTTTGCAAACACAGACGTAGATGGCACACCTGTCTATGGTATGTTTGTGGTCAATGCAAATGATGGCTCAACAGTTGACGTTGCTAATATAACACAAGTCGGAAGCTCAGATTCAGACTAATGGCAATTAAAGCTAAAAAAAAGAAGGTTGAGGAAGCAAAAGCTCCTCAGCCTACTTCATTGATTAAATTTGGATCTAAAGTTAAATTAGGTAAAAGAGTAAAAACCAATGGCAAATTACAATAAAAAAAAGAAAAAGAAAAAAGTAATCAAAACTATGAATAATAAGAAAAAAGGTTCTTATTAATGTCAGAAGATTTTAAGAAAACTAAAACATATAAAGTTCTAAAAAAAGCAAAAGATATTGGTGAGCATTTTGCTAATAATCCAAGTCATATCATAGGGGCCCAAGCTGCAACTATTGGAACTATGTATGCTGGATATAAATTCGATACTAGAAAAAGACCACCAAAGACATTAAGTAATAATCCTAAACTAAGAAATAAAGTTAAAACAAGATACGATAATAGAATGTCTTTTATGAAAGCTAAAGCTGATCAATTATCAAGATCATCTGTTAATGCTGGATATAATAGAAACTTTGAAAGAGTATATCCTGAAAGAGGTAATCAATTTAACAAGTCTTTTCAAACTGGTAAACCAGTAGTTAATAACCCTAATAAACCAAATCCTAAAATCTCATCTAATACTGGCTCTAATTATGCCAAGTCAGCACAGATTGTAAATAAAGGTAATCAGAAGTTTGCTGAATTTGGTCGTAAATATAATAGATTAGCTGGTGCTTTTGAAAAAGATAAAATTAAAGCATCTGCAAAACCTAGTAAGGTTGTTAAGTTTTTAGGTAATTTGAAAAAACTAAGTCCCTTTGGTTTGGTTGGTGCAATTATGACTCCAAAAGAAGCTGGAGCTGGATCTACTTTAACACAAACTGGAGAGTATGTACCAAGAAAGAAAGTGAAGACATACTAAATGCCAAATACTGCAAGTACTGATATTGAGGTAGCACAAAGAGCAATGGTTTTAGTAGGCATGAATCCATTGTCTACATTTACAGAAGCTACTGATGAAGCTTTAGTTATGAATACGACTTATGAAGATATCGTACAAGACTGCCTTGCACAGCATAACTGGAACTTTGCAACAGGACAAAAACAACTACCAAGATTATCCGATGTTCCCCTTGATCGATGGTCAGCTGCTTATGCCTTACCAACTGAGCCAGCTGTTGTGCAAGTGCAGACCGTGACAGTAGATAGTGTAGTTCAACAATATGATATCTATGAAAAGTATTTATATATAAATGCAGATGTAAATGATGATGTTATTTTAAGTTATATATTTAGACCAGCTACTTCTCAATGGCCTCCAGCTTTTACATTATGGGTTGTTTACAGACTTGCTGGTATATTAGCATTATCTGTTATTAGAAAAGGCGATATTGCAAATAGCTATGCCACATTAGCAGAGAATCAATTTAGAAGAGCTAAATCTAGAGATTCACAACAAACATCAACACAATCAATTAATCTAAGTAGATTTACAAGAGTTAGACTTGGTAGTAATCTTTATGCTAGAATAGAAGGCGAAACAGTTGAATGACATTATTAAGACAGTATGTAACCAATTTTTCTTCAGGAGAGCTAAGTCCTTTACTGAGTAGTAGACTAGATGCTCAAGCTTATAAGAATGGTGCATTTCGACTTCGTAATGTAAGATTAAGATCTCAGGGTGGAGTTACTAGAAGACCTGGACTTAGATATCATCAAACAATTAGTAATCTAACATATCAAACAGAAGCTTATATCTATGATGAAGATGAAGCTTATATTCTTTTATTTAGTGCTGGTGAACTTAGAATTATAGATGATTCTAATCCTACTGTAATACTTGATACTATAGGAAGCTGCCCTTGGACTGCTAATGAAATAGGCCAGTTAGTTGTTACACAAACTGGTGATACCATGTTTATAGCTCATCCTAATTTTATGATAAGAAGACTTACAAGACAAACTGCTAGTTCATTTAGTTTGTCTAATTTTGTATTTGATAGTTCTGATGGCATGGTGTTTCAACCATATTTTAAATTTGCACCTGGCTCCGTGTCAGTTACACCTAGCACTACTTCTGGAACTAATGTAAATTTAACTGCATCTGCACCTTCGTTTAGTGCTGATTATGTTGGGTTGCATATAAAACTTATTGATTCAGCTGGAAACGAAAGACATTTTCAAGTTACTGGATATACAAGTGATACAGTTCTTGTAGGTACGTTATCTGGAGGTTTGGCTAATACACAAGCTATATTGTCTTGGGCAGAGCCAGTACTGAGTACACCTAGAGGATTTGCTAGAACTGTACAGTTTCACGATCAGAGATTTATTATAGGTGGTAGTAAGGATTTACCAAACTTTTTATTTATGAGTAAAGTTGCAGAGTTTTTTAACTTTGATCTAGGCAATGCTTCAGATTCTGATGCTATACAAATACAGATAGCTGAAAACCAAGTATCAGAAATAAAAGCAATGCAATCTTTTAGATTCTTGACAATCTTTACATCTGAGCAAGAACTCTATGTGCCTACATCAGAAAACAGACCTCTGGCTCCTTCAACGATTACAGTTAAGAAGCAAACTGGATTTGGTAGTGGTACTGTGCAACCTGAAGAATTTGATGGAGCCATTGTATTTTTAACCAAGTCAAAAGGTGCTGTTCGTGAATTTGTATTTAGTGATATATCACAAGCTTACAATGCAGATTCTATAACATTGTTATCTGAACATCTAATTGGAACGCCATTAGAAATAGAAGCACAAAGAGAAGCACCAGACCAAATGGAGTCTTATTTATATCTTGTCAATGCAGAAGGTACGTTACCAGTATTTATGTCAATTCGTAAAGAAACATTACAAGGTTGGGCAAGATATGAAACTAATGGATTATTTAAGAGTATAGTTAACGTAAATAGAAAAATGTATTGTGTAATAGAAAGAACTATCAATGGTGCAACTATTACAAGTTTAGAGCAGTTTGATAATTCTTTTCATTTAGATATGGCAACAAAACAAACTAACAGTACTGCACAGAAAACATGGACTGTATCTCATTTACCTAATACAGCAGTTAAAATTAAGTCTGGTAATTACAGCCTTGGTGAATTTACAACAAATAGTAGTGGTCAAATTACTTTAGTCGATGGTGTAAAAGAAGTAGAAATAGGATTATCTTATACACCTGAGATAACAACATTGCCACCTGAAACACAACTCCAAGATGGTATTACTGTTGGGCAGAAAAGACGAATTGTTAGAACTGTGCTGGATATAGTAAGTACTTTGAATGTGAAAGCACAAGGAACTAAAATTTTGGTAAGATCTGTTACAGATGACTTTTCATTAGAACCACAACCAATAACTAGGAGAGAAGAAGTTTTTATGTTAGGTTGGAACTTATTAGGTAGAGTGACTATTACTCAAGATGAACCATTACCATTAACATTGAATGGTGTAATGCTGGAGGTAGAGGTATAATGGGTGGATATGGACATGCAGCTATGGCTGCTCTGACTGTTGTCAATGGCATGAATGAACAGAAAAGAATGAACAAGATTGCCAGGGGTTATGAAGAACAAGCTGATAATGTAAGTTTAGAAGTAAATGATGAAGTTATTGCTATTGAGCAAAACTTTGAAGATCAACTATCTATATTAGATTCTTCATTTGCTGGCAGAGGTGTATCTGTTAATCAAGATGGAACAATGCAAGCTCTTAGGCAAAGAGAAAAGAAAGTAGCACAAAAAGATACTACAAAAGTAAGAGCTATGGGTGCAAACAAAAAGCAACAACTAAGATTAGGTGCATACGATGCAAGGGCCAAAGGTAAACAAGCTATGACAAATGCTTTAATTCAAGGAGCTGGTCAAGGCACTAAAGCTTATTCATTTTATGCTGATCCTAAAATTACATTTAGTGGCACACAATCTAGAGTTGGTAAACAGCTTAATCCATCAAAGAAGAAAAGGTTTGGTTAATGGTATATCAGCCAAGTAAAAGAACTGGTCGAGTTAAATTTAGAAATGTTGGAAACGTATATACTCCACAACCATCTAACACAATAAATACCTTAGTTAAAACAGTAGATTCTGCTATTGATACTTTAGGTAAAAGCCAATTTGAAAATGCAAAACTCTCTGCTATTTCTCAAGGAGAGATTAATGCATATGGAATCACTAAAGATGGCCAAATAGATTTATCATTATTAGACACTAGTGGCATAGATGTAGATGCTGGTGCTTTTAACTTTATGAATAATATTCAGAAAAATGCAGCAGTACAGTTATATAAAGATAATTTATACTCTAATGTTGCAAATGATATTATTGTAAAAGCAAATAGTGATGCAGATAAATTATTTGCTGAAAATAATGACAATCCATCTGTTATAAAAAATGGTATAACTACATTTAAAAATTCATTAAAATTTGATTCTGCACCTGATGATTTTAAAAACTATATAGACCATCATATAACCCAAGCCTATGGCTCAGCTATTAGTAAAGCTACTGCCAATCAGATTAGAAATACAAGAATTAAAAACATAAATGGTGCAACAACTGCATTTCAAAATAAAAATATACATCTTAATACTTCATTATCGACTTACATGACCAGTAAAGATGAAAAGGTAAAAAATAGAATTACCCAAGATTTTAATGAAGGCATTATAGATTTATTAAAAGTTACAGTTGCTAATAAAGGTGACACAGATAATGTTATGAAAAGCATTAACAATAGCGTTATGAATTTAGCACAAACTTACTTTACAAAAACTGTAAACGATATTGCTTCTAATCAAGGAGAAGATGCTGCACGACTATATCTTGCTAACTTGACAGATAATTTAGTAAAAGATCCATTATATCTTAAAAAAGAATTAGAGAAAAATGGCATAGTTATATCTGATAAAGTAAAAGATAAGATCGGTACAAAGTTCAGTCTAAACTCTATATTTGCTAGTACTGATAATTTTTTAGAGATGGCAAACACAGCTTTTAAAATACAAAAAGAAAAAAGAAATGCTGAACAAAATACAAAAAAAACTAAAGATCAATTAATTTATAATGCTATTAGTGAAAAAATCATTAAGTATGAAATTGCTGCTTTAAGTGGTAAAACACTACCAGCTTTGCCTACAATTAATGACATCAATAGTGCTAATTTTATTAGTAATAAAGCCTCAGGTTATAAAGTTGATTTATTAAACAAACTAAAAGCTGCAAACTTTACAAAACTGAATCTAGATAGAGAAGGCAATAATAACGAAAACAAAAAACTAGAAGGACAAATAAAAAGTCTACTCATACGTTACAATGCTCAAACTTGGGAATCTACTAGAGAGAAAACAAAACAAGACTTTATGAAAAATTATGCAATGGTTAATGATACTGGTATTCTTAGCACAGACGTTAATGAAAAAGTTGCAAACATGTTAGATAAAAATAGGTATGAAATAATTACAGAAGCAAAAGAGTTACTTAAAGATTGGGAGGTTGATAAAACTGGCTTTAAAGGTGGGCTTTATCAACAAGTTATAGAAGCTGAACAAAAATATCTTGATGGTGTTGCTAAATCAGAAAATGCAGTAAAAGTTGCTTTTGCTAATAGTGTATTTGAAATAGCTGATACAAGTCCATCTAATATGAGTGTTGCACCAAGTAAATTAAAACCAATAATTGATTCTGCAATAGCTTATGCTCAGTCTAAAGGTGACTTAGATCAAGCATATAGACTTTCACAAAGACTACAAAAGTATAACAAACAATGGCGTGATGCAATGTCAAAAGCCAATAGATATAAAGCTATGAAAGAAAACATAGAAGGTAAAAATAATAAGTTTGACTACGATCAAAAAGATTTAGAAGGCATGTTCAAGTATTATCAAATATTACCTGAACTTGAAAATATGGATATAAATGATGACAGTAAAATTAATGCAAATTCACAAGTAATTGCATCAGCTGTAAATAAATATGGCTATATACCACCAGCCTTTAAAGATTTAATGCAAAATATGTTTCTTACAGATAATGACAAGACTTACGATAGAGGTAAGGCCATATTAAGAGAAGTGTTTAAGCCATATATGAGCATGCAAAATGCTGATGAAAGAGTTAAATTTAAATACTTTTTAGGAAATCAATTATCAGATATTGGAATGAACTCTGGAATAATAGAATATTTATTAACATCAGATATAGATAGAAAAGGTTTCCAAGATGTTATTAACGGTACTAAAGAACTTAAAAATTCTACAAGAAGTTTATCTGCATTAATACCAGATGGCGTCACTTATGAGGAACATATCAATAATATTATACAAAATACAGAATTGTATGGTGGTATGTGGAAAGGTTTACTAAGATATTTTGGTTTTTATGATTCTAGCTCTACCTATAAAAAAGGTGACCAAGATAGAATTGATGGTATGCTTAACCAATTTGGATTATCAAACCTAGGTGAAGTACTAGTTGGTAACAAACAATTTATGAAAATTATATATGCTGAGGTTAAGCCAGAGATAAATAAATATGTACAAAGTGGTTTGCCTATGGATAACAATAAGATAGTTACTGAAGCAGTAGGCTCTGTTATTGCAAGGCATGTAAATAAGTTAGGCATTACTAAAGAAATGAAAGATGGCGAAGAAGTATATAGTTTATCTTATATGCCAATAGAAAAATATATAATAAATTCTGCACCTGGCATGCCTAGTAATATTAGTGAAAGTCCTGATCTTGTTAGAAATATTGCAATTGATTCTGTAAAAACATTTTTACAATTAAAATATCCTGACAGAATGGGAGATCCACAATTTTTTGCTGAGATAGATAAAGGTAATTTTAGATTTATTTATAATTATGAAAGTGGCCCTAATAATCCTACCTATACTGTATTGATGATGAATCCTGAAGATGCAAGTGATGAAGGAATACCAATAGCTACAGATTTTACATTTGATTTTAAGTTAAGTAATTTAAATGCTTCTTATAAAAAAGCTACTAGAGATATGAACAGTTGGAGTAAAGCTGCATACAGAATACTACCTTTTTTATATAAAAGAGAAACAAAACATATGATAGAAGACTACTTGGAAAATGACGATATTAATACATTTACCAATAAGTTTTTTAGATTAGCTAACAGAATAGGCATTGCAATAAAAGATAAACCTACTTTTACAATAAAAGAACAAAAAGCATGGAAAGATTGGTTAGAATCTTGGGTGCCAGGGTACTAAATGTTTAATGAAGAAACACCATTATTTATAACTCAAGAGTCAAAGAAGAATCTTGTTAATTCTTTGAACGATCATGACTTTTTTATGACTCAAGAAGTTATCGATAATCCACCTACTTCTACATTAAACATGGATAAACCTTTTTATTATAGAAGTAACTATGAACAAGATCTAAAAGCTAATATGAGGAAGTATAATATATTTCCAGCCATATCTAGGTTTTTAGAAAACCAGCAATTACCTGATGCTGATCCTAACTATGATCCATTTCAAGACCCACAGTTGGAAAAATATGGCTCTTATGTATGGAGGTTTGCTGATAGTAGTAGTGAAGCTGAGACAGCTTTAAGGATTGAAAGATTTGAACAAGATCGTGAAGATACCATGACAATAGCAGAATCTACTAATTTATCTCCTATGCTTATTGCAAGTGGTGCATCACCTCTTTTGGCTACACCAGTTGCACCTCTGGCTATTATGAGGTCTGGAAGTTTATTAAAAAGGTTTTTAGGGGGTGCTGCTTTTAGTATGGCAGTATATTTGCCAGAAGAAGCTTTTATTGATGCTATGTCTGAAGATAGACAAACATCTGATTTAATTTATCATTTAACTGCTGGATCACTTTTTCAAGGTATTTTTGCTTCTGCATTTGGCAAGCAAGGGTACAGAGGCTTTAGGCAGACTATGTTTAAATCAAACATGGCTTATGAACCTCCCCCTACCATTGCTAAAGAGTCTGATAACATGACACCAGCTGGACCAAAAGTAAACCCAGGTGTAGGTGCAAACATAAACCCAGCAAGTCCATTATATAGACAACAATTGTATACTATGATGGATGAAGACTCTCTTGTTGAAACTGGTGTTAAGTTAGAAAAGTTACCTTGGAATCCAGTACTTAGACTAGCACAAAGTCCTAATCCTATATCAAGAAAAGTATTTTCTAAGATAGTTGATGTAGGTGGTCTAATACAAAAGAAAGTTCTAAAAGAAGAAGCTATGGACCAATCTGTAGAAGTTAATTTTAGAACAAAGTATATAGGTTTATTAGTAGATGCAACAAGAAGAATAGATTTTGAATATTTACAGTATAGAGGATTACAACCTAGAAAAGGTGAGATAGGTCGTTCTGTACAAAAGATTAGACAAGCTATATCTGATAAACTTAGAGGTAACAATGGCAAAATATCTGATTATGACTTTAGAGTTAGAGTTACAAAAGCATTAAGAAATGGTGGCAAAGATTTAGTTGATGATACTGCAACACCTTTTGTTAATAAAGCTGCAAGAAATGCAAGACAAGTATTTAACAAAGTTAAAGACGAAGCACAAAGTGTAAAGTTATTTGAAAAAGAAGTAAGAGGTATAATTAATGGTTTAAAAGAAACTATAAGAAAAACTACTGATGCCACAAAAAAAGCAGAGCTAGAAGATGAGCTAAGAAATGCAACTGCAAAATTACAACAGATTATGCAACATGGTCCTAGTATAAATACTGCTAAAGGTTATGTTACAAGAATACCTAGAATTGATAAACTAATGGAAAATAAAGAACTGTTTATACAAAGGGTATCACAATGGGCATTGAGTGCTAATTTTGGTTATGACACAATAGCTGCAAGAAAGTTTGCACAAAAGGTTCATGACCAATATACAAGAAGCAAACCATATTTTGACTTAGATGAAGGTGTAAGCCAGATTGATTGGGTTAAAAACCCAGGATCTGTAAAAGAAAGAAGCTTTTTAATACCTGATGAAATTATAGAAGACTTTTTAGAAAACGATATAGAAGCAATACTGAGACATTATACAAAAACTATGGGAACTGACATAGAGCTTATGAGAATGTTTGGCAGTATAGATATGAAAAATATTCTAAAAGAAGTTACCGATGAATATAAACTGCTAATGAGAGATGTAAGTGGTCCAGCCTTAAAAAAATTACAGAGACAGATGGATAGAGACATAGCAGATATAAAAGGTCTTAGAGATAGAGTAAGAGGAACCTATGGTGCTAGTAAAGATCCACATCAAATGTCTAGCAGATATGTAAGAGCCATGAAGTCTTTTAATGTTATGGTTGGCATGGGCAATGCTACAATATCAAGTATACCTGATGTTATAAGAACAGTTATGACTGAAGGTCTTATGACAACATATGAAAAAGGCATATCAAAATGGTTTAGTCATGTAGATGACACACTAAAAAAACTAAAAGCAAGAGAACTTAGGGCAGCTGGTGTAGCTGGAGATGCATCATTAGGATTAAGATCTCATGCTTATGCTGACATAGGCGATACTTTTGGCTCTAGGTTTGGTGTTGAAAGAAAACTTTATAATGCAACTAACGTATTCTTTATACTTAATGGATTAAACTACTGGAATCAAATGATGAAAGAGTTTGCTGGAGGTGTCATTATGTTTAGAATGACAGATTCGATAATGAAGCCATGGGCAAGTCTTTCTACTAGTGCAAAAGAAAAATTACTAAAAGCTGGTATTGATGAAGTAGATGCCTTTAGCATGCAACAACTTATTACAAAACATGGTAGAAAAGAAAATGGTGAGTGGTTTCCAAATACTGATCTATGGCCTATGAAAGAAAGACAGTTATTTAGAAATGCTTTAAATCAAGCAGTAGATAGAACTATTGTAACACCTGGAGCTGGTGACAGAGCTTTATGGACATCTACAGAGTTTGGGTCACTCATAACTCAGTTTAGAGGATTTGGTCAAGGTGCAACTATCAGAGTCCTAACATCTGGCTTACAAGAAAGAGAAGGGGCTTTTTACCAAGGCGCCATCGGATTAATAGGATTAGCATATATGGTTAACCAATTTAAAAGAATACAATATGGTATGGACAGAGAACAAGACATGAGTGAAAAACTATTAGATGCTGTAGATAGGTCTGGTGTTCTTGGTTACTTTATGGATTTTAATAATGCATTAGAAAAGATTACAGATTACAAGTTAGGTCTTGGGCCTTTCCTTACTAATCGTGATCCTTTTCCAATGCCCTTTGGAGCTAAAATAGGTGCATTGTTTGGACCAGCTGCACAAAATGTGAATAATGCAATTGGTGTAACAGCAGATATACTAACAGGACAAGCTAATGCAAAAACATTAGAGTCAAGTAGATTTTTAGTGCCAGGGGGTAATATAGCTTATTTAGATCCAATTTATGATGGTATCTTTAATTACCCTAAGAATGTGAATAGTAAAAGTAATTAATATAATGGATAAATAAAGTATGGCTACTGTAGTAATAAATGATAATGACGCTAGAATCAAATATGACAATCAAGCTGTTGTTGCAAATGTAACAGAATTGATTATTGATTTTCCGTTTTTCTCATTAGATGACATTAAGGTAATTAGAACTGCCAGTGATAATACTGAAGTTCAGTTACAAAGAGGTACTGCAACAAATCAGTTCTCAGTAACAGGTTCAGCAGTTGATGATGGCTTTACTGGTGGTTTCATTAAACTAAATGATACTAATGACAATACATTTAGTTATACAATATTTAGAGACACACCAGTAGCAAGAACAAGTGACTTTCCAACTTCTGGGCCATTTAATATTTCTACATTAAATACAGAGCTAGATAAATTATTTGCAATCATGCAACAGTTAGAAACTGCTGTTGGTCGTTCTATGACATTAAAAGATTCTGACTCTGCAACAACAATTGATATTCCATTAACTTCTGCTAGAGCTAATAGATTGCTTGCATTTGATGGTTCAGGTAATACTGTAGCTGGTCCAACTACTGCATCTGTAGTTGATGTAGGTACACAGTTAACTGCTGCAACTGAAGCTGCATCTACTGCAACTACACAAGCTGGCTTAGCCTTGCAAGCTGCACAAGATGCAACAGATGCTAATACAAATGCACAAGCTGCATTAACTGCCGCTGGTATACCAAGTAGTTTATCAGGTCAAGGTGGTAAAATATTACAAGTTAATTCTGGTGGAACTGCATATGAACTTGCTGTTTCAGCAACAAATAATGGAGTTTTTTATGGACTCCGTGTCGACACTACTACTGGTCATCTAGTAGTAGATAGTACAACTTTAGGTGGTAGTGAAAGTTTTAATATAGATAACTATGATAATTACTTCTTTTCTTCTCCTAATATTGGATTTTCTTTAGATTCATCTGGAGATTTAATTTTAACCACACCGTAGGAGGTTCTATTGGCAACAATAAATGTAGGAAAACTAAGGGTAAATTGGAGAGGAGCATATAATGCCGCTACTGCTTACGAAGTAAATGATGCAGTATCCTACCAAGGTAACTCTTATATAGCAATTGATGCAACGACTGGGAATTTACCCACCGTAACAACTAAATGGAATGTTATGGCACAGGGTACAAATCCTTTAACAACTGCTGGTGACATAATGAGTCACGATGGGTCTAGTGCAATAAGAGTACCAGTTGGCAATGTTGGTCAAGCATTACAAGTAACAGGTGCAAACACATTAGGATTTGGTAACCAAAAAGGTTTTCAAGGTATTGATGTACTAGAGTCTAATGTGCCTTTATATGCAAATACAACAAACAATACTATTCCTGGCACAGATGGTAAAAGGCCTTGGTTAGCACAATATAATGGCAAATCAGGTGCTTCTGCTGATTGGATTCCTGTAGATGGTATGCCAAATGGTCATATGAGTCCAGTTAAAAGAGGTCACGATGAGTATATGGATAGTAGAACACAGTTCTTTTTTATAAACTCTAACCATGAAATAATGACAATGGGTCATTCTTCATATGGAAGTGGGTCATTTGACAATGGTAATTTTAATCCTAGAGTTCAAAGAAACCTTGCTTTATCTATGGAATTTGGTGGCATGGCTGCTGACGAAAAATTTGTTCGTATTTGGTATACTGGTAATTGGACAATGTATGCCCTTACAAATAAAGGTAATGTATGGGTACAAGGTGAAAATGGCCTTGGTCAATTAGGTTTAGGCGACACTAATGACAGACATCAATTAGTTAGAAATCCTTATCTTGGTCCAGATGCAACAAATAACAGTATTACATGTGAAGTATCAGGCATAGCAATAAATGATGCTAGAGGCTATCAAGGCATGGGTAATACTCATGCTTTCTTTATACTGCATGATGGTCGTGTTATGGCTTGTGGATGGGCTGGTAGTGGTTCATTAGGTAGTGGTAATACAACTGCTGTTAATATACCTACAATTATAAGTGGTCTTACAAATATATGTATGGTTGCTTGTGGGTATCGTGATACCTATGCAGTAGATACAAGTGGTAATGCTTTTCATACAGGTGCTGATACAAATAGCATGTCATCTTTAGGCAGTAGCAGAAACTCATTTGCACAAATGACTGCTGTAACAAATTGTCAACAAATTCTTAACTGTTGTACTTACTACTATAATGGTGCTGTAGCAGCTTCTGCATACTATATTAATACAACTGGTGACTTGTATGGTATTGGCTACAATGGTGTTGGTAATATAGCACAAGGTAATACAACTAGTCCTATTTCTACTTGGTCACAAATTGGTGGTAGTGAAAACTTTAGTGCAGTACAAGCTGCTGGTAATGCTACAACATTGAGTGTACTAGCTTGGCTTGGCAACTCATCTGGTCAAGATGGTCCAGGCGATATGTATACTTATACTATAGCAGCTAATACTGGCATGCCTTTTAGAATGTTTGGTTACAATAATAATGGTCAACATTTACAAGGTGACACAACTGCTAATCAGTCTGTTAGAACACCAAGTACTAATACATTTAATCCAAGTGGTGTGCATGTACACAATACTGTTAGTGCTAGTGCTGATGGATCTATAACTAAAACTGGACTTGTATTCCCAAGAAATAACATGAAAGCATGTTTTCCAATAAGAACAAGTGGTTATAACTCTCCAGGTTGGTGGGGTATAGATACTCAAGGTCGTCTTTGGATGTGGGGATATATGGCACAAGTTTTTGATAGAAATGCTAATACAGGTGCTGAGACATTTAGCTTAGCTTATAATTTCCCATGTCCTGCTCAGCATACATTAACTGGACAAACTGCATGGTGGGCTGGAGAAGTAGATAATTCATTTGTTGATATTCAATCTGCTGGTCATTACTATAGTGGTTATTGGACTCATTTTGCAAGAATGAGTAATGGTGATCTATATATGATAGGCAACAATTATTATTACCAACATGGATGTTCTCAAAACGTACATCATCATTGGTGGCATAAAAGAAACCCATAGGAGCAAACATGACATTTACACCTCATTTAAAAAGAAAGTTATATAAAACAGTTCTGAAGAGAAATCAGATAAAACATCCAGACACTCTTCCATCACCTGATGGAGCTGGTAAAGATCAGGATTATGTAAAACCAATTATATGGCATGAAATAGGGGATAAGATTTACGCAACAATGTGGGATGATTACGCAACACAGTATAACAAGTTCAATGCTAATAAGTTTGTATTAGCTGATTCAGATGATGCAACTAAAGTAAAATCTTTGTTTGATAAAGAAGTTACAAATGAAATAAATCACGAAGTTACTAATAAATATACTGCTACACAACTAGCAGTACCAACTGATGCTATAAAGAAAGATATTACTGCAATAACTAAAAAGTTTAATGACATGTACGATAGCATGGTAATAATAAAATAGTGTGGCATATTATATTGGAATATATGCCTATGCCTAAATTATCAGTACAAGAAGTGAAAGCAGAGTTAGACACACATGAAGCTGTGTGTGCTGAACGATGGAAAGAAACAATATTAAGAATTAAACGTATTGAACATATTATGATTGGTACTGCTGGTACAACAATTGTTTTATTGATAGGTTTGCTTGTGAGGTAAAATGGATCCAGCCACTATTGGGTTGTTATTAACTGGTGCAACCAAAGCATTTAATTATCTAAAACAAGGAGTGGCCCTCGGTAAAGATTTAGAATCCATGTCCAGCCAAGTGTCCAAATGGATTAGTTCAAGTAGTGACATTGACCACATGGAGAAAAGGGCTAAGAATCCTCCATTAGTCCTATCTTGGCTCAAGGGTGGCACTATTGAACAGGTCGCCCTTGAGTCTTATATGGCAAAGAAAAAGCTAGACAAACAAAGATACGAACTTAAAAATCTAATTAATATGTCATATGGTCCACAAGGTTGGAATGAACTTATGGCATTAGAAGGTCGTATTAGAAAAGAACGTCAAGCAGCTGTATATGCTAGACAACAAAAGATGGACAAAATACTTAATTGGATTGGCATTGTTGTCTTATCTATTACTATAATCGGCTTAATACTCTTTATGGCTTGGCTCTATAGAGAAAAGAAGTTTGGTAGATTATGAAGCCAGCTTTTGTATTGTTGTGTTATCTTGCTGGCAATCCAGCTGGACAGTTACACTTAGCAAGTGTTAATAACTGTGTATATTTTAAAAAGTTTCTTACAAATCAAACAGTTAAGATTGGTGAGGAAACAAAAAACTATGAGTGTTATTGCAAACTTGTTAAGGTAAATAATCAGATGAGATTATACTAATGGCAATATTTGTAGATACAGATCATTCACAGAAAAAAAAGGTTTTGCCTGATGCAAGTGGCACGATCATGCTTACAAGCCTTACAGATGCAGATGCAAGTATAGGCATTGTACCTGTTGCAGCTGGTAGGTTTAACTTGAATGGTGGTCATGTTAAAGCAAAGAATCTATCTTGTAGTAGAACTGGTGTTGGTAGTTACAGATTGACATTTGGTACTGCAAGACCAGATTCAAACTATGTTGTTACAGCACAAGTTATAAAAGACCCCAATGTCTTAATGGAAGATCTTAATATACATGTAGCTAATAACTCACAACAGACAACTCATTTTGACGTAGATATATATGAAAGAGAGAATCCTGATATAACAGTTGAAAGTGGTTTAACTCTTACTGATTTATTTAGTCCTAATGTAACAATAGTAACTGCTGAATATAGTAGAGGACAGCCAGTAGTATTTGGTTGTGAAGTGGTGTTTCCTACTTCTGTTACTACAGCTTGTACTCTATGGGAACATGGGGGAGGTGG
>Ga0163110_10000274_pt1 | contig 23797 bp, 17 predicted proteins | sample CRUFie1St17metaG_FD_108703 | JGI IMG/M metagenome (GOLD analysis project Ga0163110, IMG submission 108703) | Marine microbial communities from the Costa Rica Dome - CRUD Field 142mm St17 metaG | ecosystem: Environmental > Aquatic > Marine > Oceanic > Photic zone | place: Costa Rica: the Eastern...
GCCGAAGACCTCGACCGGAAAGCCGCAGCATCCGGGGCCAAAATTTTGCTGATGTCCTACATGCGCGGGCATGTTCCCGACATGGACGCCGTGATGGAAGTGGTCCGAAAACACGATTTGGTGTTCATCGAAGACTGCGCCCACGCTTACGAGACGCGTTGGAACGGCCAACTGCTTGGCACCTTCGGGGAGATCGGTTGCTTTTCCACCCAATCGTCCAAGGGGATGAGCGCTGGTGAGGGCGGTTTGTTCATCACCGACAGCGATGAAATCGCAGCCAAAGCCGTGCTTTACGCAGGCTCCTACGAGCGGTTGTGGTTGAAGCACTTCGACCTCGACCACGAAATGATGGATTCGCTCCAAAACCAGATTCCGGGGTATTCCATGCGCATGCAAGAAGTCACGGCCGCCATGTTGACGCCGCAAATCGCCCGATTGCCCGTCATCAAAGACATCCACGTCAGAAATTGGCACCTTCTTCACGCTCTCATCAGCGACCACCCGAACATCGAGATTCCCATGCCGCTTCCGCAGGTGGACAGCTTTTGCGACACGATGCAGTTTCACCTCGTCGGGCTGAGTCGGGAACGTGCCGACCGCTTCATCGATGTCATGAAGCAAGAGGGCATTCCGATGCAAATATTCGGTGCCAAGCGCAACGCTCGTGACTTCCGTCAATGGGAATACATTGAGGCCCACAAAGACGAACTCAAGGACACCATTGCGAACATTGAATTTGCCTGTGACCTCTCGTTGCAACCTCATCTGACCGAAGAAAACATTCGCATCATCGGGCAGGTTGTCCAAGAGGTCTTGGACTACATCAACCGCACTTGAGCACAGCCGATTGAAACGACCTGCAGAGGTGGCCACAAGGGGTTGGCTTGTTAAGTGAGGATTCTTTGGTTGAGGTGTTCACATGTCTGAATCCACCCAACCGTCTGTGTTTCGCAAGTGGGTCATGCGGCAGTACTGGCGCATGCAGCAATCTCAGGCCGTGGTTGGTTTGTTGCTTTGGGGCACCACCATCACACTGCTTGTTTGGCCCTACGTACGGTGGCGGTTTGGTGCAACATGTTCGGAGGCGCTTTGCTTCAACGATTCTTTTGCGGGCATCCCGGCAACGTATTTTGGTTTGCTGACGATCTTCCTCACCGTCATGCTCGGCGTTCTCACCATCGGCTATCTTTACGACCAGGTGTTCTCGCTTTGGACCGAATGGCGCAGCGTTGACATGGAACGTAACCCGTACGTAACCTATGCGTTGACGCCAAATTGGATGATGATCACAGCGTTGCAAGCAGAAATGCTCCGTCGCCAATCCGAAGGCGATGAAGCCATGCAGGCTCAAGCCGAATGGTTCCTGAAGTGGTGCAACGAATACGCCGACGGCGAGATGTTTGCAAGAGCCGTTCAGCGTTGGGACCGCGACCTCGGCCCCACGCCCACGTTTTGGTTCACCGACGATGCTGCCATGGAGCGGGCGCGCGAACTCAAGTTTGAGGACGAGGATTGACAAATCTTCATCACCCACTGCCGAAAAAACCGTCCATGGCCCGTCCTTCACGTTGGAGTGACGAGCGCAAAGCCAACCGGGAACAAGCCGAGTGGATCGTCGGTTGGCTTCGCGTGAACGGTCCGGCCACCACGCCCGAAATCATCGAGGCTCTGGAAGCCGAGGGGCGAGACGTACGGGCTCACATTCTGCAGCGGGCGCTTCGTCGGTCACCTTTTGTTCACCGTATCGGTTCCCAGCAAGGCCAAAAGGGGGCCGTGAGCCTTTGGGCTTGGGGCGTGGAAGGGGACGACCTCACGTAACTTCGGCGGAAGTGCTTGAAACCCCGGACAACCTCCATGCTGCATGAGCGAGGACGCCCATCGCCCTCCTTCCAGTGGGCGCGACGCCTCTTGGCTTGTCGGCGCCGACTTGTTGGCGGTAGCCCTTGCGTTCATCGGGCAGATTCTTCTTACGCATGCGTTGTTGGAGGAACACTACGGGTGGATGGTCCTCGCCATCGATCTCTACGCCTCGTTGTTTTTGGTCGTCGATTTGGGCTTGCCCACACTGATCGCGCGTGACGGCACCAAGGCCCCTGCCATGGTATCCAAAGCGGTATGGCGTACGTATCGATGGCAGTGCTTGGCCGCATTGCCCTTTGTTTTGCTCGCAGCTTTCGCTCGGCCCGAAACCCTCCTCAACATCAATGCACCCCTTTCCCTTCTTGTTTTGGCCGCTTTCATTGCGCTCGTCCACGTGGCTTCGTACGCTCCACGTTCTGCGCTCAGGGTGCTGGGTCAGGCTCGCCTCGAAGCCATGACAAAAGTGGCGGAGCGGGGTCTCACCGTCGTCGCCTATGCTGTTCTCACGTGGCAGGGTTCTTCTTCGGCAACGGCCTTTACGGGAGCGTTTCTTCTCGGGGCCACGACGGGGTGGTTGTTGGCCCTCTACTGGATGATTCGTACGGCCCCGGCTTCAAGCTCCTCGACGGACTGGAGCAGCCTCGGAGCGAGTTGGTCTTCCTCCAAAGCCCTCTTGTTTTCCGCCCTCCCTTTTGCCATCACCCTCGGTATCCTTCCTTACGTGGTCCGCATTGAGAAGTTCATGGTCGCTGCCTCCGGAGGCGCCACGCTTGGTGCTGTTTTTCATGTGGCCCAACTCGTGTGGCTCGCCGGTCTTGTGGTTCCCGCTGCCATTCGTTCAGCGCTTCTTCCCGTGTTCGGTCAAACAAGGGACAACGCAGCGCAGTTCCGACGCGAGCTTGATCACGCCACGAACATGTGTTTCGGCTTGTTGCCCTACGGTTTGTTTGGGGGGTATCTGGTGGTGCAAATCCTTGCTCCCATCGCTTTTCCAGCGGCGTACCTTGACGGAACTCACGGGGCTTCCGCCATCGACCTGTTCACCGTTTTGCTGGCGGGTTGGGGCTTCACGCTGTTGGCCACACCCGCCTATGCCAGTTTGATGGCAGGTCATCGCCCGTGGCGATTCACCCTCTTCATTCTCCTCGTCCTGCTTGCTGCTCTCGCGTTGGGGGCGGTGATGGTGTTGAACGGTCCGTCAGATGCGGGGGCGAAATTGTATGCGGCCGCCACCGCAAGCAGTTTGTCCGCTGGCGTTCTTTTGCTCCTGTCGTGGTGGATGAGCGGTCAAGCGTCCGTCGTCCGAAACCGTCGGGACGAATGGGTGCTGGTGCTCTTGTGCATGGCGTTCATCGTGGGCGGCCTGACCTCACAAACCCTCTGGTGGGTGTTGGGCTTGCCGTTGTTCCTGTTCACGAAACAAGGCTGGCGAGCAGTTCGCTCCACGCTTGAGTGACCGCCTCCCTCGAGGCGAACCGAAGTCGATCTTCGACCGATTCTTCTTCGGTCCAACCCGTTCGTAGCGCCGCTTCAATTCCGTCGGCCAAGGCCTCAGGGTCCTCTTCCTTTACCCACGATTCAGGCAGGTAATGGGCCACCTCGCCGACGTTCACGCTCACCACTGGGGTGCCACAGAGCAAGGACTCACGCGCCACCAGAGGGCCAGCTTCGCGGCGCGAGGTGATGAGGGTCACGTCCGCCGTCAGCATTCTGTCGTAGACGATGTCGCGTGGTTGATGGCGCAGCGAGGTGATGCCCACCATCCAACCTCGAGCTTCCAGTACTTCGCCGGTTTGAAGCGCCAACAGGTGGCGTTTCTCGGGCCGTCGGGGGTCAGCGGGGAACAGGATGTCGATGGGTTCCTTTTGCCACGCTTTTTTCATTGGAGCGACCGGTCGACGCCATTCCTTGTCAACCGTGGTTAAACAGGGGATGGTTTCCAGGCGTCTTGGGCGGGTTTTGAACTCATCAGCGATGGATGCGAGACGTTTGGATGAACAGACCAACACATCGCAGGTTGCTGCAGCCTCCTCGATTCGCGAACCGACGCCTCGGAGGGTTAAGCCGACATCGAAATCGTAACCGTGCACGACGCCCACCATTGGACAACCCCATCGCCGAGCAAGCCGCTGAGCAAGTCCTGCGACGGGCCACAGGGTGTGGCAGACAATGACATCGGGGCGCCACGAACCGAGTTTTTTCTCGGCCCACCCGGCTCGTCGGGCAACGCTGCTGGTGGTCATTCTCGGATAGGGGTGATCGGGCAGAGCGAAGAACCGCGGGACCAACACATCAACGCCCTGATGTTTCCAAGCGCGAGGTGCTTTGGAGACCCCCATCATCGTCGAGCGTCGGGCTTCTGCATACTTCGGCATGCGCGGCAGCGGGTTGACCACTTTTACGTCGTGGCCCATGGATTGGAGCAGGTGGACGTGGTCTTCGACGAAGATGCCCCTGGTGGGGTTGAGCGGGACGGGGTAGAGTAAACTCACGACGAGGATTTGGATGGAGACCCCTCCTCAACTGAGCGCTTGATGGATTTCGGCAAGGTTTTCGGCAACGCTGGCGCGGTCGTTGAACAAGCCAGATCCCACCACGCAATTTGTCACGCCCCAGTCTCGCAGCATGGCGATGTTGTGCGCTTTGATACCGCCGTCCACTTGAATTTGTACCGGTCGTCCACCGGCCGCAACTTGCGCCTCAATGGCCGCTGAAAGGCGACGAATCTTGCTTTCAACGTTGGGGATGAACGACTGGCCTCCAAAGCCTGGATTGACGCTCATGATGAGGACCATGTCCACTTCGCTGAGGACTTCGAGAGCCGCCTCCACCGGCGTCCCTGGATTCAGCACGATACCGGCCGTGGCGCCTCCCTCACGAATCGCAACCAAAAGACGGTGCAGGTGTTTCACGGCTTCGACATGGACGGAGAGATGGTTACAACCGGCGTCGATGTAGTCTTGGAAACACGCTTCAGCGTTTTCGATCATCAAGTGAGCATCAAACACCGCTTCAGGACCGAGCGATTGCCGAAGGCTGCGGATGACAGGGGGCCCAAAGGTAAGGTTGGGCACGAAGTTTCCATCCATCACGTCGAGATGAAGCCAATCGAGACCGGCCTCCAGCGCTTCCTTGCAGTCTGTTGACAGGTCTGCGAGGTTGGCCGTCAGGACGCTTGGTGCAATGATCATGTCATCCCTCATGCTCGTCCAGCGGTCGCCATTTGAAGAGACTTGCCATGTTAACCGACCAAGAAAAAGGGCGCAAACGCCTATAATGCCCCCTCCAGACCCAGCAGCAGGTGAACCCATGGGCGAAGTAAGAAACGTCAGCGACAGTGAATTCAACGATACCGTTAACGAAACCGAGTGGGTCATCGTCGATTTCTGGGCGCCATGGTGCGCTCCTTGCAAGGCCATTGCCCCGGTACTCGCTGCCGTTGCTGAAGAACGCGAGATTCTTGTGGCCAAGGTGGACACCGAACAAAACACCGCTACAGCAGCTCAACTCGGTGTTCGCAGCATCCCTGCGCTCTTCATGTACCGCAACGGTGCCGTGGTCTCTCAGAAGACAGGAAGCATGCCAAAAGCCAAGTTGCTTGCGTGGATTGACGAGGTCATGACGGCCGATGACTTCTGATTCAAGCCAGACGTTCTTTTCGGATCTCGCTGGCTTCGCCAACATCCCTCCGCAAGCGTTCCCGTAATGCTTCATGGAGCCACATGCCTTCTTCCAATTCCAACAACAACCCGTGCTTCAGCAGATTTTCCGGCGGTGTCCCGTTCCATCCCACGCCTGCCGCCAAGGTTCCCCATTCGACCGGTGCCTCGGCCACGGCCAAGGTGGCGAGCAATTCCTTTTCTTGGTCCGGGAGCCGGAGGAGGATTTCTTCATCCAAAAAGCGGAGCCAGTCTTTGTGGGTCGGTTGGCCGTAGAGTTCGAGCAGTTCCATCGCAAGAGGATGCCCTCCGGTCGCGGCATGCACTTCTTTGGCCGGGGGGGCGTCTCCGCTTTCCAACGACGAGAGCCACGCTTCGGTGGCTTCGAGGCTCAGGCCTTTGAGCGCCAACTCGCGAACGTTATCTCGGATGTGAACGTCCCTTCGATCGTACACGCTCAGCTCGGTCCTGGAAATCAAGAGGACCCGCAATGGGCCTTTTTGGCCCAATTGCAGCAAGGAGCCTAGAAGGTGTTTCGCTTTCTCGCTGATGTGGTGCACATCGTCCAGCACGATGAGCCAGTAGGGCGGCGGGCCACCGGCACTGTCTTTGAAGCGTTCACGGATGGTGTTGGCGTCCGTCATGTAGGCCATCAGGCGACGGCGCCATGCATCAACATCCATTTCGGCGCCCGGCGTTAACGGCAAGGTCTCGATGATCCGGTACGGATCATGCGATTCATCGATGCCAAAGCGATGGAGCAGGCTGGTGGCGAGGCCGAGCGCACGGTCCCAAGGCTGGCACGTGTACCAACACACCGATAGGTGCGGGTCGTTTTCCATGTGTTTCTGGAGCCAGTGGGCGACAAGGGTGGATTTTCCAATGCCAGCAATTCCGTGGACCACCATGCAGGGATGGCGGTCAGCAAACCAATCGTGAAGGGTTTGCAATTCGACATCACGGCCGTAAACGGGCCGTGTTGTTGGCGGTTGGTTGGCGTAGGTGGCGTGGACGCCGACCAACGGTGTCAATCGGCCCGGTTCGGGGATGCCATCCGCCTCGGACGCTTTGCGAATGCTCCCAAATCGAATGTCTCCGTAGGTAAGGACGCCTTCATGTTGAGCGTGCAAGAGGATTTGGAGCAGGCTGAGTTCGGTCTCAAGCAGTGCCGAGGCTTCGCCCGCTCTGACCTCCAACAGCTCCCCGTCCATGTTGCGCAGTAGCACCTTTGTTTCTTCGAGGGCCGTCTGCCGCTGAGCGGCCTGCAGACGACCTTCGTCGGTCAGCTGCCATGTTTTTTGCCGGCGCTCGTCGCCCTGGACGGCACGGGTGTGTTCCTCCACCATCAGGGATTTCAGTAGATCACGCATGGTGCGGCTGACGTTGGGCGGGTGTTGAGCGCAGGCTTCAGCAATACCGGGGCGCGTCATTGTGGAAGGCACCATGTACCGGTCGGCCCACTCGTCGTTGGCGAGGAGGTGGAGAAGGACCCGGTCCTTCGCGGCGACGTTGACCTTTGGTATGTCCCCCGCCATGCTTGTTGGGAACCTTTCCATCTGTTCAAGACTTCGTGTCCTTACGACGTTTCGTGTTTGAGCATTTTTGCAAAAACCCCTTTATATGGACAAGAGTCCGTGGTTCATGGTTCAATCAGCAGGCGCCAACCGTTGGCCAAAACATGGCGCCGTCCTCCTGTCTGTCCTGTTTCTTGTCTCGCTGACCACCATGGTTGCTCAAGCCGCAGATTCGGATGGCGATGGGGTGCTCGACAGCGCTGACGATTGCCCGTGGTCGGCCGGCGATTCAACGGTTGACAAAGACGGCTGTCCCGACCGCGACGGCGACGGCGTCTCTGATTTCAACGATGTTTGGACCATCAGCAACCCGAACTACCAGAACGAATTCACCACGAGTTCCAGCAACGATTACTACGCCGTGGATTATTCCCCGGACGGCGAATTCATCGTCACCGGTTCCGAAGACGGCTTCCTTCGCATCTGGAACGCCAGCACGTGGACGAACCTGCGTTCGTTCAACACGGGAACCGATATTTTCGGCGTCGACTGGTCGTCCGATGGCGACTATGTGGCTGCCACGCGAAACGACGACAGCATCGAAATTTACCACAGCAGCAACCTCACGTCGCTTCACGGCGCCATCAGCGTCGATGTCGGCGGCGGGGACCAGGTGAACGCCATAGAATTTTCACCGGACAGCTCGACCGTCGCTGCAGCCATCGGCCGCTCCGGAAACAGCGGTACCAACGGTGAAGTCACCGTCATCGACGTGCAAACGGGAACGGAGCTCTACGCCGTGAACCCCAACGGCGAAGATCGCTTCTACGACCTCGCCCATTCTCCCGATGGTCAGTACATCGCCATGGCAGGTAACGGCGAAATTTACATTGTGAACACGACTTCGCAAGCCACGACGTGGACGTTCACCAATCCTCCAGCTGCGGTCAATGCCGTCGCTTGGTCGCCGGACGGCAATTACATTTCGATGTGCGGCGGCTGGGAAGGGCAATCGGCCAGCTTTGACATGTACCAGTACGCCAACGGTGCCTGGGGGCGCATTTGGCAGAAAACCACCACCACCTCTTGCGCATCAACCACCTTTTCCGCCGACAGTTCTCAAGTCATCTCGGCGATGTACTGGTACCAAGCGGACGGCAACACTGCACGGGTGTACGAATCCGACACGGGGACGCAAGTTGATTCGTTCAGCGGCCCGCGCCCCGGTGGATGCACATCAGGGACCAACAACCAGTGCGGCGTGATGTACGGCGTTGCCTGGAGCCCCGACTCCACCCACATCGTCACGGCCAACGGGCGAAACGACGAGGGGGTTTACTACTGGTATGCCGACATTGACGAGGACAACGACGGCTACAACACCACCGACCAGGGCGACGGTATCGTGGATGCTTTCCCGACCGACGGCACCCAGTGGAGCGATTCGGATGTCGACGGGTACGGGGACAACCCCGCTCCGGCCAACGAGCCCGATGCCTGCCCCAACACCCCGGGCACATCAACCGAAGACCGCTTTGGTTGCCCGGACAGCGACGGCGACGGTTGGTCGGATGAGGGCGACTGGGCTCCCGCCAACCCCGACCAGTGGGTTGACGCAGACGAAGACGGCTACGGCGACAATTACCTCTTTGACTTGGACGAGTATCAATACCACGTCAATCAGAGCGGCGATGCTTTCCCCAACGACCCAACGCAATGGAACGACACCGATGGCGACGGGTACGGCGACAACTACGACAACGCCTCGTGGAACACCTATCGACCCGCCACTTGGCCCGGGCTTCTCCTCTCATCGGCCTACATGCCCGACGCCTTCCCGCTTGACCGAACCCAATACGTCGACAGCGACGGCGACTGGATTGGAGACAATCCAAACAGCGACAGGGCCGATGCGTGCCCCAACGCCTGGGGCGACTCTCAATACGACCGCCTCGGCTGTCCTGACACCGACAGTGACGGCTACTCCGACCCGACCGCAAACTGGCCGAGCACGCCTGACTGCTACGGCGCTGACGCCTTCCCCGACGACCCGACGCAGTGGTGCGATGAAGACGGCGACGGTTTTGGAAGCAATCCTGACGGCAATCAACCCGATGAATGCCCCAACAGCGCCGGTTCGTCCACCATCGATCGTGTCGGGTGCGTTGATCGAGACGGCGACGGCTATTCCAACGCCGGCGACCCGTTCCCCGATGACGCCACACAGTGGTCCGACCGAGACGGCGATAACCGCGGCGACAACGCCAGCGGCAACAACCCCGATGCGTTCCCCGACGATACGAGTCAGTGGAAGGACAGCGACGGCGACGGCTACGGCGATAACCCCGGCGGCAACAACGGCGATGCCTTCCCGACCGACCCAACGCAATGGGGCGATCAAGACGGTGATGGCTACGGTGATAACACCGACGGAACCAACGGGGACGTTTGTCCGCTTGAATACGGCGAATCGCAAGAACCTCTCAGTCGAGGGTGCCCCGATTCCGATTTGGACGGCGTGACCGATCCGCTTGACGCCTTCCCCGACGACCCCTTCCAATGGGCTGACTCGGACGGTGATGGCTACGGTGACAATACCAAGGTCCCCAACGGAGATGACTGTGTGGACGTGTTCGGAAAGTCCTACGAGGAAGGCCGGCAAGGTTGTCCCGATGCTGACCTTGACGGCTACGCTGACGTTGACGATGCCTTCCCAGAGGACTTCGAACAGTGGACCGACTTTGACGGCGACGGCTACGGCGACAATTACTACTGGGAAAACATCACTGAAGCCGATTCAGAAAACATCGGCATGTTCATCACGCTACGCGAACAACGCGGGGATGCCTTCCCCGAAATCGCTTCTCAATGGTCGGACATCGACGGCGACGGGTGGGGCGATAACTTGAGCAGCTCAAACCGTGTGGACAATTTCCCGCTTCGTGCCACCCAGTGGAACGACTTCGACGGCGACGGGTTCGGCGACAACGCCGTTGCAGGTTCCTACCAGCCTGATGCATGCCCCAAGGTCCCCGGCACCTCCACGGCCAACGACGAATTCGGATGCCCCGATTCGGACAACGATGGCGTCTCCGATGACGCCGACCCGTGCCCGTGGGATCCAGCGATTTCCGAGGGCGCCCGGAGCACGGCCAGTTGCGGCATCACCTCCGATCCGAATCTGAAATCAAGTGACGGCGAGGGCGGTGTCTCGCTTCTCAGCAGCAACAGCGGGACGCTCCAACTGATGGGCGGCGTGATCATCTTCCTTCTGGCGCTGATCGTCGTCGCTCAGGTGGCCCGTGCCGCCGGCAAGCGCAAGGCCGTTGCCGCAAAGCGAGAAACGCAACTCTCTCAAGCTTCCGTCGCCGAGGAGGAGGAACGCCGTCAGGCCTGGATTCAACACTATCTCGCGGAAGGTAACTACACCGAGGCTCGAGCTCTTGGCTGGGATGGAACGGAAGGGCTTCCCGAATGGAAGCAATACGAGATGCAGCAGCAAGCCGCTCAGGAAGCAGCGATTCCAACGATGATGGACCTTGAAAACCTCTGAAGGTTCACGCAGGTTTTGCACCGCTTACCTTTCAAAGGAGAACACGCCATGTTTTCTCATGGGCGAGAAGCCGTCAGGCCGATTGTTGGTGGTGGCGGGGTTGTTACTGGCCTCCCTTTTCGTCAGCATGGTCTCGGCAGATGCAGGTGACGTCACCCTCCAGTTTGAAGAGGAAACGCCTCCGCCAACTCCGTGGTATTCGCCAGACCACCCGCTCCTGCTGACACCGACGTTGGTCAACGACGGGCCCGATGTTTCGCTGACCGTCAATCCCGCCTGTCCGTTTGTGTACAACGTCTACAACACGACGGGGACCATGCTCGTTAACGGCTCGCAAACATGCCCTGTCCGTGAACAGGGCATGGACCTTTTCGCTGGCGAAGCGGTGGAGTTTGAAGCCCTTGAATGGTCCATGAAAGACGCCGACGGTGCATGGCTCGAGAGCGGGACCTACACCGTTGAATTGCTCCACTCGAGCGGCCTGTCAGCCGTCCGCGAAGTGGCCGTTCAAACCCCGGTTTCGATTCCCGAAGCCCTGACCTATTCGGTCACCTCAACCCAACGGGTCAACAACGACGGGCCGATGGTCTACATGGTCAACCTGCACAACCCTACTTCATCAAGCATCGACTTGTCGGGTGAAGCCGTCTGCTTCCTCGAAGTTCAGACCGGTGTTCAGAGCCGCCTCGGTTCCAGTTGTTTCGGAGAACGCAACGCCCTTCTGCCCGGCGAGGTGATCTTGGTCGACCATGTATTGGTCCCCGCCAAGCGATTTGTTTCCGTCTCCACACCGGGTGGCGACTTCACCTACACCCACTCGCCGGACGCGCCGATGGAGACCATCACGCCAAGCATTGACGCAGCGCTCAGCGTGGGAGGTAACCAACTCGCGAAGTTTGGTCCAGATGAACTGTTGCAGAGTGAAGTTCTCCTGACCGCACGCAACGATGCACCAGCGGTGGTTGAATTTACGTCGTCCTGCAAAGCCGAAATGTGGGTGGTTGACGACCTTGGAAACACCGTGTTCGACACCCGTCAAGGGAAGGTTTGCTCTGAGATTGATTTGGAATTGACGGTTGGTCAAGAGCCGGAGCGCCTCACGCTCCCGCAGTGGAATTTCTACCTCGAGGACGGTTGTCGGATTCAGCCCGGGACCTACACCGTCATCGCTGAAGTGCCCGAGCACGGTTTGGTGGCCAGCCAACAGATCGAATACGCTTCAATGGAAGCGAACCCTTGTGTTGCATCAAGCACCGCCGACCTCGGGGCTTCGTTGACGTGGGTCGATGAGACCACGATGAGCGTGGCCGCTGTGGTGTCCAGCGAAGTAAACGAGTACATGCGCATGGCTCAACCCTGCACCTTCGAAGTGGAGTTCCTGAACGTCAACAACGACGTGGTTCACCGATTCTCAACCCTTTGCGACGCTTACGAAGGTCGCAAGGTCCTTCTGCCCACCGCTGAACAGCCGCTGGAATTTGACCCGCTTTCCATCAGCATGGTGCAAGACGGACAGGCGTTGGTTCCTGATGGTGAATACGCCCTCCGCCTCACGGTCCTGTCCACCTCTGCGCCCGCCACATCGCTTCCGTTTTCTTGGCCTCAAGACTTTGCTGAATCGGTCGTCGACGATGCAACCTCGGACGGCGTAACTGAGCCCTTTGAACTGCTCGGAACCTGGATGGGGATCGCCACGGAACAGGGCACCTGTTTCGCAATGGACAACGACGACGAAACCCACCTGTTGTCCAACGCCAAGACCCTTCCTTCGTGGGCACCAAACGCCGAGGTCGAAGGTTTGTACGTCGTCATTCCTGCCGAACCGTCCCCTGCTTGCAATGGCTTCCTCGCACCATCGGTGGAAGTGGTTGAAGTTCGCATGGAAGAGGCGCTGGCGGCGGAGAAAGAACCCGCAGCCGTTGTGCCTGTTGAGGAACTTGAGCCCGATGCGTCGATAACACCCGCCATCGCCTTGGTCTCCGTGGTCGTGACGGCCTCGCTTCTCTCCCTGTTTGTGGTGGCCGCCACGACCAACGAGGCGCTCCGCCTCCCCGCCACTTTGGCTGGTTTGTGGTTCCTTGGACTGCTTGGCAAGACGCATGAAACCACGGACGGCCGCTACCAACGCGGTCGATTGATGGGGTACCTCACGGCGAACCCCGGTTGCCACTTCCGTGCCCTCATGAGCGCCCTTGACATGAGCAACGGCCAAATCACGCACCATCTGCGGGTGCTGGAATCCGAGGAGCACGTGTGGCGCAAGAACGACGGCCGCTTGGTCCGGTTCTACCCCCTGACCAATCAACTCAATCCCAGCACGAAGGAGGAAGACCTCCCGGTACCGCCTCTTTCCCCCGACCCCAACAGTCTGCAGGGGAAGATCCTCAATCTCCTCGACCAGGACGGAGACTTGGGCCAATTCCCAACCCAGGCCGAACTGGCAAAACGGCTTGAGAAGAGTCAGCAATTGATTTCCCATCACCTTCGAACCCTCCAAAAATTCGGGCTGGTTGAACGTCGCAAGATGGGTGTCAAAAACCGCTACAAACTCACACGAGAAGCGATTTTCCTCCTCGAGACCAGCAATGATTTCGTTCACGAGGACATTCGTTGATGTCCGACGCCTTTGGCTAAAATGAGGCGTGGATTTCATAGCGTGCAGGTGAGTGGGACGTCATGTCCAGTGGACGGTGAACCCTCATGTCAGCAGAGACGACCCCCGTGGACGAGGTTGGCTGGCAGAAACAATGGGACGATGCAGGACTTTTCCATGCCGATATTCACGGCGACCGACCCAAGTTCTACTGCCTCGAGATGTACCCCTATCCTTCCGGAAAAATGCACATGGGCCACGTCAGAAACTACTCGATCGGCGATGCTGTCGCGCGGTTCAAACGCCTGATGGGCTTTGATGTGCTCTACCCCATGGGTTTCGATTCCTTCGGCATGCCCGCCGAGAACGCAGCGATTTCTGAAGGTGGACACCCGCACGATATCACCGAGCGAAACATGGCTTCCATCACCTCGCAAATCAAGCGAATGGGGTTTTCTTATGATTGGCGCCGGACTCTGAAGAGCCACGACCCGAGGTACTACAAGTGGAATCAATGGTTTTTCACGCGGTTTATGGAGAGCGGCTTGGCCACCCGGGAATTTGCGCCGGTAAACTGGTGCACGTCCTGCACCACCGTCCTCGCAAACGAACAGGTGAAGGCCGGACGCTGCTGGCGTTGCAACGGGCCCGTGACCCAGAAAGAAATGAGCCAGTGGTTCCTCAACCTCCCTGTTTACGGTCAAGAATTGCAAGACGGACTGGAAACCATCAACTTCCCCGAGAACGTGAAATCGCTCCAGCAGGATTGGCTCGGTCGGTCCGAAGGCGCCAACATTCTGTTCAGCATCGCCGATTCGGACGAGGACATCGAGGTGTTCACCACGCGCCCTGACACGCTTTTCGGGGCCACCTTCGTCACCCTCGCCCCCGAACATCCTCTTGCCGAGTCGTTGGTGGCAGGGACGCCTCACGAGGAGGCGTGGAGAGCGTTGCATGACGAGGTGGCTGTAACCTCCGAGTTCGATCGTATCAAGAACATGAACAAGAAAAAAGGCGTCTTTTCCGGCAGGCATGCGATTCATCCGTTGACCGGAGAGAAAGTCCCGATTTGGTTTGGGAACTTTGTCATCGCGACCTACGGAACAGGAGCCGTCATGGCCGTGCCGGCTCACGACGAGCGTGACTTTGATTTCGCTCAGCAATACGACATCCCCATTCAGCGGGTGCTGGTCATGTCGGAAGGCGGCGACGCTGCCGCCCCGATGAAAAAAGCTGAAGTGGAACTTGGCTGGATGGTGAACAGCCCCATGGACGGTTTTGACGGCCTCTACGGTACCGATGCCAAGGCGGCTGTCTGCCAGGCCTTGGAGGCCAAGGGTCGCGGCCATCAGACCATCAACTGGAAAATACGTCCCTGGCTTATTTCCCGTCAACGCTACTGGGGGACCCCCATCCCAGCCATTCACTGCAAATCCTGCGGTGTTGTTCCCGTTCCCGATGACGATTTGCCGGTTGAACTGCCGCGCGATGTCGTCTTTGGTCAGGGCAACCCGCTGGAGACCTCACCGTCCTTCCTCAACGTCTCCTGCCCAACATGCGGTGGCGAGGCGCGACGTGAGACCGACACCATGGACACCTTCATGGATTCATCCTGGTATTTCCTCAGGTACACCGATGCTCTCAACGACGAGGAACCCTTTGCCAAACAAATCGCCGACCACTGGATGCAGGTCGATTTCTACTGCGGTGGTATCGAACACGCCCAGATGCACCTCATCTATGCGCGATTCATGACCAAAGCCTTGCGGGATTTGGGCCTCACCTCCATTGATGAGCCGTTCAACGAACTCCTCTGCCAGGGGATGGTCAACAAATCGGCTCCGTTCTGTCCGTCTTGCGGCGTGACGCTTTCCACTTCCCACGAGGGTTCGCCTTGTCCACACTGCGGTGGGGAATTGAGTTCTCGTTCAGCGAAGATGAGCAAATCACTCGGCAACACCGTATCGCCAGAGGAGATGATTGAACGCTACGGAGCGGATACCGTGCGCCTGTTCATCTTGTTTGCAGCCAACCCGACCGCCGGGATGGATTGGTCGGACGCAGCGTTGGACGCCAATCACCGCGTGATGTTGCAAATGCGAACCATGCCCGACCAGCTCAAGGGTTGGACGACCGGCTCCACTCCCATGGACGCGTGGTTGGAGGCCCGTTTCACCCAGCGCGTTCACGAATTCAAAACGGCGATGGAATCGTACGATCTCCGTCGGGCGGTTGAGTTGTCCCATTACGATGTCATCAAGGACGTTAACTGGTACGTGCGACGGGGCGGCGGCAACCTCGCCGTTGCGCAGCGCCTGCTACCGGTTTGGGCGCAAATGGTCTCGGTTTCAACCCCCCATCTTGCAGAAGAGTGGTGGGCTTCCTTCCCAGATACCACCGGACTGGTTGCTGGAAGCAACTTGGAATTGCCGGCACCGTTGAGCGAGGAACAACAGTTGGTCCTCTCGGGCGAACAATACATTCGCGACCTGTTGGACCAAGCCCGAAAAGTCCGCACCGTTGCTGAGCGACATCTTGGTGCTCCGGCCTCCAAGGCCACGTTTGTCGTATCGCCATCGTGGAAGCGTGAAATGGCGGTGGCTGCCCTGTCCTTTATCGGTGAGGGTGGCCATCCAAAACAATTCATTCCCGTCCTGCAGACCCTTCCACTCGCCCAGGGGGAGCGCAAAGGGGAGATGATGGGTTTCTGGGGGAAGAAAATGCTCCCGCAGGTGTTCAAGTGGGACGACGAATCCCGCGCGGTGATCTGCTCTGCGATGGATGAGACAGCGGTTCTTTCGGCAGCGTCTGCTTTCATCGCTGAAGAACTCGAACTTTCGGATGTTCACGTTGTGGTCGGTGAAAGCGAACACGATGAGACGGGCCGTGCAAATTCCGCTATGCCGTTGTCTCCCGCTGTGGTCTATGCGTGATCACGCTTCTTCCATCGCCGGGCGAAGGGGCGGTGTTTCCAATTCGACCGGTATGTTCGGCAGCCGTGGGCCCGGTCGCTTGTTGTTGATGTAAACAGCGTAGACAATCACCACGCCCGCCAAGAGGAACAGCGCCCCGGCCAGACCGATTCCACTGCTTTCCGTTTCACCGGAAGGTGCAACGGTCTCCGTTCCACACCCCTGCTCGTCAACAACGGCGCCAAGCGGCGAATCCAAGCAGAAGTCGTAGGCGTTGTAGACCCCGTCCTTGTCGTCGTCAAGTTGGTACTGGCTGCACCCATCAGAAGAGACCTGCTCCGTGGGGTCCGTGTTGCTGCATCGATCGAGGGGGTCGAGGACACCGTCTTGGTCGTCGTCATCGTCTTCAACCGCATCGATGCACCCGTCGCCATCGTTGTCTTGTCCGGTTTGCGCTGGACCGATAAGCCCCCTTGGGCAGCGGTCAATTGGGTCTTTGATGCCGTCTTCATCGTCATCGTCGTCTTCCAAATCATCATGACAACCATCGCCATCATGGTCCAACGTTGCAGCATTTTCGCCCCAGTTTTTTTCGCCCATCGGGCACGCATCGCTTGTGTCGATAACGGCGTCATCGTCGTCATCGTCATCAGCGTCTTCATCCAAACAGCCGTCGCTGTCGTAATCGTTCCAACTGAAGGAAACCCACGAGTTGATGTCGTTGGGGCAGTTGTCGTCAGGGATGGAGATGCCGTCGCCGTCTTTGTCCGCATCGCATGCGTCGCCCACACCGTCGTTATCGAGGTCGGCCTGCGTGGGGTTGGCCATGGCAGGGCAATTGTCCGCTTGGTCCACGAAACCATCACCGTCGTTGTCCTCATCCGAGCAACCGTCCGTATCGATGTCGTTTTCCTCGGTGGACACCCACCCAACAGGGCCCTTAGGACACAGGTCGTACTCGTCAAAGATACCGTCTTCATCGTCGTCCAAATCCTCCGTTAGGTCTCTGCAACCGTCTTGGTCGTGGTCGGCGATGTTGTTGGCCATCCATCCGATATCACCGGTGGGGCAATCGTCAACTTCGTTGGCCACGCTGTCGCCGTCGATGTCCTCGTCGCAGGCATCGCCGTAGGCGTCAAAATCCATGTTGGCCTGATCGCTGTTCTCCACTTTGGGGCAGTTGTCCACGCCATCGAGCACCCCGTCAAGGTCCAGATCGGTTTCATACAGCCAAAGACCCATGTCGTACTGCTGGCGTTGATCGAAGGCATGCGTGCCAAAGAACCCGTCTTTGTTCGAGATAAAAGAGACCACAGGAGAGCCCGTGGAACTCATGCTGAGCCCATCGGGGACATCGTCGCCGGGGCCGCCTGCGTAAATAGCCCAGTCCCAGTCGCTGTTGGCTTTTCGCTGACCGAGAAACACATCGTGATGGTTTCCGTCGTTGATGCCATCAATATCGTTCAGCGTGTACTCTCCGAGGGTCAACGATCCGGTTGATTTTCCGACCACGATGGAATGGCCTTGTTCCGTCAAGTGCAGGGCGACCGCATGGTCCGCTCCGCTGCCACCAAATCCGGTAGCGTGAAGCCATGTCCCGTTTGAAGAGACGTGCGCTTCGTAGAAGTCAACCCAAACGGCTGATGCCACCTCGATTTCGCCGAAGGTCATGTTCTGGAGAAAGTCACCGATGATGGCCACGCCACCTTCATTGCGACCTTTGCAATCGGCGACGGTAGCATCGCTGGGACCTCCAGCACCTGCTGCCCACAACCAGCCGCCAGAATTGTATTGACCCACTGCGATGTTGGCACCTCCTGCGCTCGACAAGGCGTGGTCCCCAAAGTCCACGGACTCAACAAACGTCGTCGCGAAGTAGGTTTGGCCCCAGTAGTCAAGACAGAGCGAACCTCCTGCGTCCATGCTTTCGCTTGAAAACACGGTCTTCATGTGGACGTGGTTGCCGTCTTGGTCAAGCACGAGCACCGCAATGGAATCGTGCGAAAAGGTCCCGGGCGCTACATCGCCCCCCGAGCTCAAGGTGTCTCGATGGAGGAGGGCGAGATGGATGTGATCGTTTTGCACCACCATCAGGTCGATAACGGACATTTGGAACGAATTGGAATACGAGATGGCCCAAATCCATTCACCAAACGGGTTCATGGCGGCCAAGAACACCGCATTTTCGTCTTCGTCTTGGGATTTATTCATGGGTTCTAAACCGCTCAAGGTCATGTTGCACGGGTCGCCCTTGGTCATGCCGCAGAACGTCCCGGCCACCACCACGGTCCCATCGCTGAGGCGGTCCATGGCATCGATGCCATCCAATCCATCGCTCGCTCCGGCCATCGTGTTGGTCCAGTTTCCGTTTTCATCCACCCAACCGATGAAGAAATCGATGCCGAAGGTGGAATCATCGCTGGAGAAGCCAATGACGTCGCCGTGAAAATCAATCGACTGCTCAAACATTCCGCCAACGATCATGCTCCCGTTGGAAAGCGGGACCATGCCTTTAATTCGCTCAGAACTCGCGCCACCGGCGCTCGCCAACCACCCGCTTTGGTTCTGTTCTGCGTTCAGCGACACGGTCGGGGGCTGCGTCAGCACAACCTCGTCTGTGGGTTCAATCGTGCTCAAAGGAACCGAGAGGAGCATGCAGGCGACCAACACGGTGAGAAACGCCACGAAACGCATGGCTTTCCATCGCCCTCTCTCATAAGAACCCGCCGCGCGACCGATTTCCGGGGGAGCCTTCATTGAGTGTCGGCGTGAATAATGCATCATGGGTGAATCACCTCGGTCGCGACGACAGCCCAATCAGCGGCGAGGCGCTTCCTCAAAACGCCGGTACGGCGGTCCAAAGCGAGAACATCAGATGGAACGTTTTGCTTCGGAAATCAACACCATGAACACGGTGGCTGAGAAGCGGTTTGAACGGAAACCTTTGCCCATGGCTTTTCCCAAGGAGATGGAACCTCCTCGGACGTTCCGTCTTTCATGGCAACCCGAACCTGTCTCGCTCAAAGCCGAGGAACGGGTTGCTTCGTTTGTCGTGAAGCGCGGGGATTTCGGTTGGCTGGATGACGATCGGGTGGAGGAGATCGCTGCGTCGTTGAACGATGAGGCCATGACCTTGGACCAGGCGCTTTCGCTGCGCTCGGCGCTTCTTCAGCAAAAGACCGTTTACTCGCATCACAAATTGAAATCAAAAGCCAGGGAACTCGCCCGTCATTATCGTTCAGGAACATCCGTTGTGGCTCTTTCCAAAAAGTACGACTTTCCGCCAATGAACATTTTCAGAGTGGTGCTGGAAGCGATGGGATGGTCGAAAAAGCGCATCAAGGATAGCTTGCGAAACCCGTCGTCAATGAAACAACGGGAGCAGGATGAATTTGAGGCAGCAGAAGCCGCCGATCGTGTTTCGAGCGTTGACCAGTCCGAAACGCAAGTAAAAGCGGATTTGTTTGAGGACATCCTCGCAGATTGGTTTGAGGCTCAAGGGATTCGACTGCGGCGGCAACCGGAGATGGTGAAGGAACAATCTGAACTACTCGGTCGCCCCGTGCGCACCCCCGATTTGCTGTTTCTGGATCACGTCTACATCAACGACCAACCCGTGGCGTGGATTGACGCCAAGCATTTCTACGGTGCTGATGTTGAATTTCAACGCAAGAAGATGAAGAAACAGATGAATCGCTACATCGAGGAATGGGGCAGCGGTGCCATCATGTTTCGGCACGGGTTTTCAGAGAATCTGTTCCTCCCCGGCGTGTTGATGCTGGATGCGGCTCCCATTGACTTGTCCGCCCTTACGGCTGAGGATTGAGTCCGGATATCGAAGTCAACATCGTGGAAAAGCCGTGCTCCTCTGCGTTTGCGGCGATGGCCTGCAGCACCTCATCGTCAACGGTTTCTTCCAATCGGCGCGGGACCACCGCCACTGAACTTCCCAGCATGCAAAGACGGACAGCGAGGCTGGCTTGTGCCTCAATGGACTGAACGGCCCCCAGTACGGATCGGTAAAGGCGCGCACGATCGTCCTCCTCCAACATACCGGATGCTGTCGCAAAACGTCGTGATTGCGTCAACAATTCAGGCCAGCGTTCTGCTTGCCACACACTGGATGCTAAGACCTCGACACAAGCCTCGCCTGCCGATGTGATGGATCGCTGCCATTCAGGGTCGTCGATGTAAATCGAAGTGTGGCGCTCCTCGTGGGGGTTCCAAATGAGCAGCACTTTTGCTTCGCAGGCGAAACCCACCGCTTCACCTGGCCATCCGGGTGCGCCGGGCGCTCGACGGAGTTCAACCCCTCCAACCGAAGCACCGAGAACATCACCGAGGCCAGCACCGTGAACGCGTTCGATGCGGTGGGCGATTTTGAGGTACTGAACCAAACGCCCACGACCGGTGAGGGCGTGAACGGCCTTCCCCAATCCGATCAGGCCGGCAGCAGACATCCCGAATCCTTGGCTGGTCGGGCACTCCAATCGGACCTTGACGTCCACCCGTTCTTCTGGCCGGAGCAAGGTGGCCTCTCGACATGCCTCGATGTAGTCGAGATAGAGTTCGGTGTTCTCGAGGTGCTCCCCGTTCATGTCGACCACGGAAATGGTGGGTGGCCTCGGTTCGTGAAGGGGGCGCGGACGGTCGGGTGCGATGCCGCTCATTTTCCAAGCGTCGCCCAAATCAGCGCGATGCATGGAAGCCTCAACCTCAACGCCGTGCTCGATTGAAAACCCTGCACCTCGACTGCCTTGACCTCGCATCAGGGTGCTGGACTTGTCGATGCTGAAGATCAGCGTGATGTGCCCACCGCATCGCTGAACGGTCGTGGACGTCATCGGACTGAGCGAGGTGGTCAAGGCTGATGAACCCCGCGATGGAGGCTTCAAGCGAGGGCGGAAGCCAAGTCTTCGCTAAGGTCCTCAAAGCGAGTCTTGAGTTCGTCAAGCGCCATGTTGAACGCTGTGACGGGGTCCAAACTTCCGTCGGTTTCGTAAGAGAACACGTAGGCTCCGTCAACCGTTTCCAGAGTGATGGCGTCGTCGAAATCACCTTCACGCCCGGTGCCGGGACCAACCTGGTGAAGGGCCTTCTCAAGGTCCATCACGTGGTTGATGTCGGTCAATTTCTTGTCTTTTCCGAAGAGCTTGGCGTCAATAGCGGTCCCGTCGGTGGTTTTCAAACCGAGGTCGAAGAGCACACTGGCTTTCTTGGGCTTGTTCAGCACGGCGACCTGTTGCGGTTGGAAACCGACAGCGGCCACAGGAGACCACTTGGCGTGGTCGCGGCCTCGGCCGAGTACGGCGAACGCATAGAATTCCAGGAATTGACCTTTTGCGAGAACGGTCAACGGGATTTGCTTGTGCTCATCACGAATGTCGAACACGGGGTCGGAAATGGTCGTGATGTCGCCGGCATAAACGGTCTTGAAATCCTCTTCTGCGTCGGAAGCAGGCCCGCGGGCCGAAAGCGTGTACAGCACTTGGCACATGGGACAGCCCTTGTCTTTCTCGACAACATCCATGCAGTTTTGGCACCGGTCGGGGAAGACCAACCCTTCGTCAAGGTTGGTTGGAATGGGGATCATGGCCAAGCGGTGCGCGAGAACTTCATCGGGAAGAACGTTGACGGATTCGACGACCTCGCCTTTGTTGTCCTGCGTTACGCCTTGGGAAAAGTCAACTCGGGTGATGGCCAGTTTGGGGACGTCAGCGATGAGCGCACGTCGGATGGCGTTCACTTGCGAGGCGTTGGTCTCGCTGATCAAAATACGAATTTCGTGGCCTTGTGGCCAGCCTTGGACAACTTCGGTCTTCATTTCTCCTCACCTTTTCATCAGACACGTCGGCCACGGCGGCCGCCCTTTTTCTTGGTCCCGTCGTGAGCGATGGGCGTGACGTCTTCGATTCGAGTGATGGTCATGCCGGCACGGGTGAGAGCACGAATGGCAGCCTGAGCACCGGGGCCGGTGTTGTTGGAGAGGTTGCCACCTGGCGCTCGGTATTTCACGATGAGTTCGTTGAATTCCTTGTCCTTGAGAGCGTCAGCCATGCGCTCGGCTGCACGGGTGGCAGCGAATTGACCGCCTTTGTCCTTGCCAGCCTTCACGACTTCGCCGCCGTTGCAGGTGGTGATGGTTTCGGCACCGGTCAAGTCGGTGGCCGTCATCAGGATGTTGTTGTAGGAACTGAAGATGTTGACAATGGCTTTGCGGGACATCACTCATCGCCTCCTTTGAGTGCGGCGGTTGAGGCTTCTCCGGCTTCGCGAACTTCCTCAGCGAATTCGGGGGTGGCCTCAGGGTCAACCTCGTCTTCTTCGTACGATGCGGCTTCACGAACGCCCTCAATGGCCTTGCGGATGGGATGGTTGGGGTCGTTGAGGGGTGAAGCAGGGTGGTAGCGCAGCTCGGCTTCTTCGTCTCGACTCACGGCGTAGGACGGAATGGTGATCTTTTGGTCGCCAATGCAGATTTGCCCGTGCGTGACCAACTGGCGTGCTTGCTTCATGGTGCAGGCGAGCCCCTTGTAGTACACTTGTGCCTGCAAGCGTCGGTTGAGCACGTCCTCGGTGCTGAGCGAGAGAATGTCGCCGAGTTCGGCGTCCGATTCGACGAGGCCTTTGTGGTGGAGAGAGCGGAGCAAGTCTTCTCGCTCACGCTTGCCGTGCCCCTCAGAGGTGTCGATGTTTCCAATCAAGCGCATGGCTTGACGTCGATGTCGACGAAGTTGGGACTTGGCCTTCCAGATCTCCTTCATGTTCTTGAGACCGTGATTGCCTTGGATGGCGTGCTCTTCCTCAATGCGGTCAGCCTTCCACGGGTGAGAAGGCGTGTCGTACTTGGGTCGTGAAAATTTTGGCTCTCCCATCTTGCTTCCTCCTCATCACTTCTTTCGGCTTACACCCAAGGTGAGGCCGCCACGTCCGTTGGAACGACCGCGCTGGCCACGAACCTTGTTTCCGGAGGCGTGTCGCACCCCTCGGTAGCACTTCATCGTGCGAAGACGATCGATGTCGTCTTGCAGGGTGAAGCGGACTTGTTGTCCGGTGAGGTGAATTTCGTTCCCGGTCTCAAGGTCTCGTTGCCGGTTGAGCATCCAGAGCGGGACGTTCTCGGCGTAGGATTCAATGGCGACACGGAGTTGTTCCTGCTGCTCGACGTTGAGGAAGCCGGCGAGGTTGTAGGGGTCAAATCCGGTGTTTTTGCAAATCTGAATGGCGGTTCTTGCGCCGACGCCCTTGACCGATGTCAGTGCGGTGGCCAGCGGCTTCAAGCCGTCCATGTCGGTATCTGCCATTCGCAGAATGTATGAAAAGTCCTCACCAAGGTCCTCATCCTTCGGTCGTGCCATATGGTTTCCCTCAACGTTAACACCACAGTGTCAAGCATCCCTCCGACCAACCTCCCATATATCAAGACCGCGATGATGACTTTCGCGCCACTGAGCCGCGAAACACCGTCAAATCGGAGCTGAAACTTCGTCCTTTGTTGGAGAAACGCAGAGCAGCAAGACATCAGCCACGGGATGGCGGGCCACAAATCCCTCGCGGACCCCATGCCGTCGGCGCAATTGCCGGTCCAGCGAGCCCTGCAAAATCGGTTGCATGGCGGGGTCCAAGTCAAACCGAAGTTTGACCGAGGCCATGCGATGTTCAAGCGCCACCTCCACCAATCGGTCAACGGTGGCCTCATCGAGCGC
>Ga0163110_10000275_pt1 | contig 23789 bp, 21 predicted proteins | sample CRUFie1St17metaG_FD_108703 | JGI IMG/M metagenome (GOLD analysis project Ga0163110, IMG submission 108703) | Marine microbial communities from the Costa Rica Dome - CRUD Field 142mm St17 metaG | ecosystem: Environmental > Aquatic > Marine > Oceanic > Photic zone | place: Costa Rica: the Eastern...
AATCCTGTGTACAAGTAATGGTATGCTTTTAATATGTTATTATCTTTACGCATTTGTTCAACACGTTTTTTAACGTTTTCTTTGCCTGGGTTTTGCTCACATGCGGCAGTTGTTTGCAAAGGATTTGATGTGCTGTAAATCATTGGCTGATAAGTTACACGTTTTGCATACTTGCTTCTGCTTTGGTCATAATCCAAATATTCCATTTCTGCTTCTATTTTATACCAACTGGTATATGCTTTTGCTAGGTCATAATTATTTGGACTGTTGTCAGGGTCGTCTGGCACCTTCTTTCTGTGTACAGCATCTAAAAAGTTTTTGTTCATTACTAGAAGTGTTGTAAAAAATCTGTTTATGTCTGTGCCTTCTTTAAAATTAATTCTGTTGTTTGCAAATATTTTTTTATTAACATTAACACCACCATCTAAACTGTCAGGATCTTCTTCTAATGCTTTTTCATAATCTTCTAATGTGGTTATGCCCATTGCCTCAGCATTCATCAATCTGTTTACATCTTCTGCGGCTTTCATTGTAGCCTTGTCATATACCACTGTGTCATCACCTTTTAAGCCTTCCATTAATTGTGATAAATCAAATTTTAGTTCATCTTGTACATCATGGTCTGTTAAATTTTCTTCTCTGTATCTATTAATATTGTCTTCTAATTCTTTTGCCATTTCTGTAATGGTTGCACCACTTACAGATGTGTCCATTGGAATTCTAAAATGATTATCTACTCTGGCTTCACTGTTACCCACAGTACACATCACTTCATATTCACTGCCTTTGTCATCTATTGCAATACTGATTTTTGCAATTTCCATTCTGTAAATAAACGGACCTGCAACATGTATAGGTGCACCTTTTTGGTCTTCTTCTTCTAAAGATGCTTCGTAACCTTTAAAATTAATTTCTAAAAATATTGGAACATTAGCATACATACCTGCTTCAATTCCTAAATGTACTTTTGCGGCTTGTATTTGGTCTAACAAGTCTGCCGCACCAGGTTGTATTAATGTAAAGTTTGCCGCAGTTGCAAAATGATTGCCTTTGTCTTTAACAAAGTCTATTGTAAGTCCATCCATTTGCACACCAGTTACACCAGTCTGTGCAATAACAACAGTTTCTTCAGGCTTAGCCGCAACGGCACCGTTGATATAACCTCCACCGCCTGAAGTTCTATCTTTTATCATGTATAATTTGAGATTGTAAGAAGTATTGATTGCTTCATCTAACACATTACCAAATACAGTATTCAAATACCTATCTGGTAACTTAGGTGCGGATTTGCTTTTATCGTCTGCTTTATCGTTTTGCTTTGCCATATTAACCCATCATACGTTGAACACTTTCGCCACTAGGAAGAAAAATTGTTACACCTGCTTTAAAATCTTCTATAGGATCTACAAGTATATCTGGATTCCTTAAGGCAAATAGCCACCACAGTCTTACTGTGCCATATAATTCATTGGCGAGTAATTCAGGTCGCCCTTCATATTGATGTTCTATTTCGTATAATTGGTCACCTGGGCTTTTAGGAACACTTGGCAACTGATTAATATCAAGAACATTCCCTTTTAAAGGAGCATTTCTTAAAAAACTTTCTCTGCTGTGAAAACTTGCCATTAAATAAATCCTTTAGTGTAATCTTTACCACTTGAAAAAGCACCTAGGTCAAATCCTTTTCTAAGTTTCTTGTATGTGTACTGAGGCGCCATTTCAATCATTATATCTGTTTCTGTTGGCATGTAGGTTGTCTTTCCATTGTAAACTACTGGAATGTAATCTATACCATCAGGAAGTTGCATGTTGTAACTTCTGATAATTACTGGAACTTTGTTAAAACCATATTCACCCAAATATTCAAATATCAATACTGGAGGTGGAGTACCAAATCTATTGTTTTGTACAGCACTATCTCCGTAGAAGCCTTTTGTTACTGTTCTTAAAAAATGAAAAACTGCTAATAAGTATTGAGCCTCTTCTGTGGTGTTAGCAGTCCATTGTCCTTGTACAGGAAGTACAGGAGGTCTGCTGTTTATATATGTGTAAAACGGATAGTTTGTTCCATGGAATGTTGCTTCGTTGTATTCTACACTTGCTTGTAAGAATATGTTTGGAGTATATGGAAATACTATGCCACCTCTTTCTTTTAATGGTTTTAGAATACTATTGCCAGGGTCTCCACCATCTTTTTTACTCATGCCATAAGCAACATCTTCGCCACCTTTTTTGGGCCTAATTCTTGCTCTCCAATCCATTTTGGGAACAACGCCATTGGCTCGCCCAGCACTTTTGGCATTACTGTTTGTGGGAGTACCACTTGGACCATATGTTTCAATGGTTTTTTGCGTAGAGTCTTTTATAAGTCCCTGTTCTTTTGCTCTTTGGTACCTTTGCTGGTTTAATTGTTCTTGGCTTAATTCTTCTGACATTTTAAATCAAATCTCCGTTTACAAGACTATTTATCTGGATAAATAAAAACGTACTTTAATTTTTTATTAAAGGTTACCAGAATTTTATTTTACAGTTGACTTTATACAGGATATGTGTATAATACAACAATATAAACGAACGATAGTTTTGAGGAGATTAAATGACACAACCTAAAAAGGTTAATTATCTTAATAATAAAGATATACTAAAACAAATACATTTCAGCAAAATGACATACTGCTATGTGCAGGATGACAAGTATTCTGAGGTGGATTTAATTGTTGAATCAGTAAAAAAGATAAACAAAACCGCAATCAAACAAGCACAAATTAATAAGGCGGCTAAACTTAGCACCTTAGCATATCAAGAAGCAGTTGCAAAAGGCGACTGGACTAAGAAACCAAAGCAGAAAGAATTTACTGTTGATCCTAAAACAATGGCAGTTGACGAATTGGTATTTAGAGTTATGACTTATGACCATATTCCAGATGAGCCAGGTAGGAAGAAAACAACAAAAACTGTTGCAGACACAAAAGCAAAAGTAAACTTTCCGCCTTTTAAACATTACATCTTAGACAGCAATGGTATTAATCCTAGAGAAGTTGTTAGAAGTCATTGGGTAGGTGGACTACACAATGGACATTTTTCAGTTGACCACGGAAGAATTACTAATGAGTTAGGCAAAATGTTTATGAAACTTGTTGAACGTTACAGTCAAAGAGGTAACTGGAGAGGTTACACTTATGTTGATGAAATGCGTGGACAAGCATTAGTACAGTTAGCACAAATTGGATTACAATTTAATGAAGCAAAATCAGATAATCCATTTGCTTATTATACTGCAACTGTCAATAACAGTTTTACAAGGGTATTGAATTTAGAAAAACGTAACCAAACAATTAGAGATGATATTTTAATTGAGCAAGGTCACTTGCCAAGTTACGGTAGACAAATTCAACATGAGGAAGAATTACGTGAACTTCGTGCAAATGCAGAAAACGAAGTTGAAACACCTAGTGGCGAATAATATATGGCGAACCTCTTTGAGCGAGCCGCATGTTTCACCGATATACATTACGGCTTAAAACAAAATAGTAGACAGCATTTAAAGGACTGTCATGATTTCGTAGAATGGTTTATAGCAGAAGCCAAAGCACGAGATTGTGAAACTTGTTTCTTCTTAGGTGACTGGCATCACCACAGAGCAAGTATCAATATTGCAACTATGAATGCTACTATCAGAGATTTAAAATTACTTAATGAGTCTTTTGAAAAAGTTTATTTTATAACTGGTAATCACGATTTATATTACAGAGAAAAACGTGACCTTAACAGTATTGAATTTGCTAGAGACTTAGAAAATTTTATTATGGTAGATGAACACTTCTGTGAAGATGGTGTTGCTATTATACCTTGGCTTGTTGGAGATGAACACAAAAAACTTAACAAGTTAGATTGCAAATATATGTTTGGACATTTTGAATTGCCTTATTTTAAAATGAATGCAATGGTAGAAATGCCAGACCATGGTGGTATAACTGCAAAAGATATAACAAATCCAGAATATGTGTTTAGTGGACATTTCCACGCAAGACAGTACAAAGGCAATATACATTATATTGGTAATGCTTTCCCACACAATTACGCAGATGCAGGTGACAATGAACGTGGTGCTATGTTTCTTAATTGGGGAGAAGAGCCTTTATATGTTAATTGGGATAGGTGTCCAAAATACATTATGATGGGTCTAAGAGAATTATTAGAAGATCCTGAAAAACATTTAGATGATACTGTACATGCTAGAATAAAACTAGATGTAAACATCAGTTATGAAGAAGCAAACTTTATTAGAGAGACTTTTGCTGAAAAATATAAAGTAAGAGAACTGCAACTTATTCCTATAAAAGAAGAAGAGGAAGCCTTTGAAGGCACAGAAGTACAATTTGAAAGTGTTGACCAAATTGTAATAAGCCAATTAGAAACTATTGATAGTCAAGTAGTAGACAAAGATAAATTGATTGAACTGTATAGAGAGATTATTGTATAATGCTAACAATTAAAAATGTAACTGCAAAAAACTTTATGAGTGTTGGCAACAATACTCAAGCAGTAAGTTTTGACACAGACTCATTAACACTTGTGCTAGGTCATAACTTAGACTTAGGTGGTGACGGTAGTAGAAATGGTACAGGTAAAACTACAATTATTAATGCACTAAGTTTTGCATTATACGGAGAAGCACTTACTAATATCCGTAAAGATAATTTAATAAACAAAACAAACGCAAAACAAATGATGACTACTGTTGATTTTGAAATCAATGGTACACAATATAGAATTGAAAGAGGCAGACGTCCTAATGTTCTTAAGTTTTTTATTGATGGTGTAGAACCAGGCGATAATGAACAACAAGGTGACATGCGTGAAACACAAAAAGATATAGAAAAAGTTATTGGTTTTCCGCATAACATGTTTAAGCATTTGATTGCACTAAACACATATACAGAACCTTTCCTTAACATGAAAGCAAATGACCAACGAGATATGATTGAACAGTTGTTGGGCATAACAGAAATAAGTTTAAAAGCAGAAGTTCTAAAAGATAGATTAAAAGAAACTAGAGATAATATAAAAACAGAAGAAGCAAGAATAAAAGCAGTCACAAATGCAAATGCTAGAGTAGAAAAAAATATACAGGATATTGAATTACGTGGTAGAGCATGGACTAAAAACAAAGAAGATAAAATAAATGAATTGCAATCAAGTTTAGATGCATTAGAAGAAACAGATATTACTATGGAACTTGAAAACCATAGACAAACACAAGAAATAAATCAGAAGTACACAAAAATACAAGGCGTACAAAATGAATTGAAAACTTTGGAAACAAGTTTAAAACGTAATGAGAAAAATTTAGAAACGTATGCAACAAATATTGCATTGGCAAAAGAAGGTACATGTCCTGCTTGTGGACAAGATACTGCACATTTAGAAACACACGAAGAATACACAAATGAACTATTTGATAAATTAAAGGAAGAGGAAGAATACAAAGTAGAATTAGATACTAAAGTATTTGAGTGCAATGAACAATTAAAAGAATTAGGTGACCTTCCTGAGACTCCTATTACATTTTATAGCAGTATGGAAGATGCATTACAACACATGCATAATGTAACAACATTAAAAGAACAAATAGAAGAAAAGATTAAAGAAGAAAATCCATACACAGAACAAGTTGAACAACTAAAAGAAACAGGTATGGAAGAAATTAGTTATGATGTTATAAATGACCTTACATATTTAAAAGAACATCAAGAGTTTTTACACAAACTACTAACTAACAAAGACAGTTTTATTAGAAAGAAAATTATTGACCAAAATTTACAATACTTAAATTACAGACTAAGTCATTACTTAGAAAAACTTGGCTTACCACATGATGTAAAATTTGCTAGTGACTTGACTGTAGAGATTACAGAATATGGCAGAGACTTAGACTTTGATAATTTAAGTAGAGGTGAACGTAATAGATTAATACTAGGTATGAGTTGGGCATTCAGAGACATCTATGAAAGTCTTAACCAGCCTATGAACTTGATGTGTATTGATGAACTGGTAGATAGTGGTATGGATACTACAGGTGTTGAAAATGCATTAGCAGTTCTTAAAAAGATGGGAAGAGAATCAAACAAAAATGTATTCCTTATTTCGCATAAGGAAGAACTACAGGGCAGAGTAAACAATGTGTTATATGTTGTTAAAGAAGGTGGCTTTACTTCTTACTCTAATGATATAGAAATAATTGATCCGGATAGTGATGTTTATAGATTCAAAATTACAACATGAGTGCAGACTGGACATACAAAGGCAAAAAAATAGATAGTATTCCTGATGAGTATGAAGGTTTTGTTTATTTAATAACCAACACAACCAATAACATGAAATACATTGGTAAGAAACTTGCCAAGTTCAAAACAACTAAACCTCCCTTGAAAGGCAGGAAAAATAAAAGACGTGGACACAAAGAATCAGATTGGAAAACATATTGGGGCAGTAGTGACCACTTGAATAATGATGTAGCAGAACTAGGAGAGGATAAATTTACTAGAGAGATATTGGAGTTTTGTACCACAAGAGGTGTAATGAGTTACATTGAAGCAGAACTACAATTCAAACACAAAGTATTATTGAGGGACGATTATTACAATGGAATCATCAACGTTCGCATAGGTGGTTCAAAAATTCTTAAGGAAAGTCTCAAAGATAGATAACTATTTGTCGGTAACGGCACAAATAGACACCAAGTCAAACTAACATAGGCAAAACATAGGCACCACACCGCCCCACCGAGGCAGATGGAATCGGTATCCTTGAGGTTTACGTGAGTACGCCGGATCTGGATTGTGGTAGGCAAGATACATACAACTTTATGGTATTGAAAGAATGCAGGCCCTGAGAAAAAGCAACCTGCAAGTCTAGTATAATGAACTCTACAAGTTATAGTAGGCTCCCGTGAGATTCGAGACGGTATTGTATGGGGACAAAATGCTCACTGGTTCCCAAAGCAACCGAGTTAGAGATGGCGATGCATCACATGATGACTTCTCATTGTTCTCCTAGCAGTAGGAGAATCATGACTCAACATACATGATAACGTCTTAATATAAAAACTAACTTGCAAGTGAAACTTGAATGAAATGAAAGTTGAATGTAGCAAGGTAAGACACGAAGTGTCTCTTAAAGTGTTTTAAAATATTCTACTGTATCAGAGTATGTCATCCGCAAGTTTAAACCAAATAAATCAATCCAGTTATTGTTATCTTTGTTACATGCTCCATGTTCTTCTGTGACATCTAAAATTAAAATCTCACCTTTTGAAAAACTTTTGTTGTCCACAGCATCATGATGTATGATGTTACAGGGTTGGTCTGACAGATTAAACAACACATTGGTCTTTCGCACTAGCGGTCCCGCAGTAAAATTCATAGGATGGTCTATGTGTAAATCTACTGTGGTGTTTGGTTTAAGTCTTTCTATACTACAACAATGTTCATTTTTGATTATATTGATAGGAGCAACTGCTTGGGCAACATCTTCGAATAATTCATCTGGCATAATTTTGAAAGGCATTTGGTCTATGGTCATACTGTCTAAATCCAAATGTTCCAAAATCCATTCGCCATGTTTTGGGTCTTGATGTTCCATAATGGTTTGACGCCATTTGCACAACACATCTACATCATAGTCAAATGATATTACGGTCGAGTACTTGCTCATATGTTTGGCTCCAATTTATGGTCAAAAATTCTGCGTCACTTTGTGTGATGTTTTCACAACCGTGCGCCTTTGTGGTGTTTAGCACAAAATGTTGCATGGGCAACACTTTGGTGTGTTCCAATACATCATTGTTGTGATGTGTTATGGTCACAGGTATATCGCTGATGTTTATCAGCATGTTGCTGTATCTGTTGTATTGTGTGTCTGTGTGCAACTCCAATGTTTTACCCGCAGGTACTGTTTCCAGTCCCAATATGGTGTTGGGAGATATTTGGTATTTTGCAGTGAAATATTCAGGTAAATCTTCATACACAGACTCTGCTTTGCATAGGTATTGATTAAGCACTTCCCCAGCAATATGCAGTTTTTTACGGTTTTCTTGCAATATGCCCACTATTTTGTGTATGTTCATACCTATATTTAACAAAAAAATACCGGTTTTTTTGGTAAAAAAGGTTGACTTTGACCCAAATATCCGTATAATAGTATGCATATTAACAAAAACAGGTAGGAGTGTTTATGTATAAAGTATTTCAAATCAAGTTGCCAAAAGAAGTCACTGACTTTGTGAACAGCAACGACCGTGGTCATTTAGGTGGCGAAGAAAAATATCCAATATACGAAGCCCACATGAGACTGAGTCACAGTCTACGTGAAGAAACTGTGTTCAAGAACACTGACTTTGAACACTATACACATGTTTGTAGTGTACAAAAAGAAGCAGGACTTGTTGCAGGTACTAGAAATGCAGATCCTTTTGTGCTAGATGATTTGGAAGAAATTTTCAAAGTGTTAAATGGTTATTACTATGACGATGAGTCAGGTGAGGACATTGTGTTTGACAGTCATGTACATGACTACAAAATGAAAACTTTCACTCGCAAAGATGGTGAAGAAGTTACTTATCGTGACATGCACAGTTTGAGTGTTGGCGACATTGTTGAAGATGTTGACAATGGCACATTCCACATTGTTGCAAGTTATGGTTTTATGGACGTAACAGAGCAAGTGAAAAACTTTGCAGAATCAACAATGGAGGTGGCGTAATGACTGAACATGTTCATGGTGGACCATATGACAGAGGTAGTGCTGACAGTTACTATGGTCGAGGTAGAGATCCTCATTATTATCCGTTGGGCACTTACAATGGTGATAGAGTAGAAGCATATGATATGACTGCAAAACAAATTGCAGAATATAACAAAGGCTTTGATGAAAATGAGGCTGATGGTAATTTTAAGGATTGGGGATGATAGAGATATTACAAGAAGTCACTGACTGGGGAAAGTACAAGGTAAACAATGGCGTTTACCATGTAAACTCCGCAGGTAAACTTGTGGCATATCAACCCAGAGTTGATGCACCTTTGCAAATACTTAATGTGCCCAGCACACAATTCAGCAAGTCAAGACGCAAGTTCAAAAAGATAGGCGAACGTCCTGAAGAACTAGATGCAAATGTTATCACTATCAAAGGTAGCACAGGCAGAGAGTATGTTATAGATTTAGACAAGAAAACTTGCACTTGTCCAGGTTTTACTTATAGAGGACATTGTAAACATGTTAAACAATACTGTTCGTAGAAATTTTAAGAAGTTCATGGACCTACTCTTTGTAGGTCTTGTTTTATTTGCACTGACATCATGTGCAACTAGTGGAGGAGGGTCTACGCCTAGTGCTACGCCGGCGCCGCAAACCGCGTCGCAAACTACTCCCACCGACCGTCGCATCGCTTTCGCAACGTGGACCGACACCTATACTCCCAACAATGCCAAGACCAGTGATGAGGTATCTGTTGTTTACGATATGACACCTTTTACCACGACTGGGCTACCTGAAAAAACAGAAAAGTATTATATAGAAGATTATGGCTTTTTTAGAACTACTATAAATGGTACGTCTGATAGAAACAATGGTACTGAAGAAGGCACTACATTAACAAACTTTATACAAACATATGATGTTTTTAGAAGTGATATAAATGGTGACGGACATCAGGACTTTTACTTAATGCATTGGGCAGGAGATGGAAACAGTGATTGGTTACCTGATAGTAAATTGTTTGCATGGATAAACGATGGCAATGGACATTTTACTTTAGACCAATCTATTTTTGCAGACGGAACACATTGTTTTATGGGAACAGAATGTGCATATGATTCTACAAATCCTACAGGTATGTTAGTTGCAGATTTTAATAACGATGGAATGGACGACATATATCAAAACATTAGTTTACTGTTAAGTGATAATGGCAAACTGTATAATAAAAGTAATCAGTTGCCAAGTATCTTTGATGTGTGTAATAATAACTGTTGGGCACATGATGCCGACTATGGAGATGCTGAAGGCGATGGTGACTTAGATATTTTTATTCCTGTTTGGGACACCTACAAAGATGAAAATCTTAGACACCAAGGAGTCCATCCTTGGATAATGTTGATAAATGATGGCAATGGAAACTTTACACATAACACAAACTTTCCTGATATGGGAATGTTTGGAGATAATAATTTTGCCACATCGGCTGTAGTTGCCGACTTTGACAATGACGGACATGGTGATGTTGCAGTAGGTTGGCAAAGACCAGGCTCTACGCAATATCAAAATCAAGTTACAAATAGTGCTGGTGCAGTATTTTATAATGATGGCACAAATGATTGGAGAAACAGAACAGTAGTTGAATTGCCTGCAAACTATTTTGGTTCTAATGGTATGGCAAATGATATGAAAGCATTTGACTTTGATGGCGATGGTTATGTTGATATTGTTTTAGCAGTTACAAAACACGACCCTTACTATCAAGGTAGATACATTCAGTTCTTTAAAAACTTAAATGGTACAAGTTTTAGTGATGTTAGTTCTACTGCAAATCCTAATACAAAATATGTAAACGGTAATGGTACAGATTTTTGGAATGGAGACGGTGATTTAACATTAGTGGATTTTGACCATGATGGTGATATGGACATAGTTGACCAGGTTAGAGGTACATACGCACTTATTAATAATGGTGATGGCACATACACATTGTATGATGACTTTCCACAGTTTGGCGATAAGGGTGTTTACTATCCTGTAGAAATTGACGGCAAATATTGGTATGATTTTATAGGTGCAACAAACACTACAAACGGAACAGACCAAGATGTACTAACATTTTTCCAAGTATTAGATCCACCTAGTTATGCTGAAATGTATCAAGACATTATGACAAAGCCACAAGGTTATGCAGAAACAATTTTTAAAAGTAAATTGTTATTGGATGATTTGCGTAAACAAACTAGAGGTACAAAAGTATTTGGAGAAAGTATAGAAGATTCTAACTTAGTTGCGTTCAACAAAGAACTTGGTAATGGTTGGGGATTTACAGTTGGTAAATTATCTGGTGCTAGTAATGGAGAGATTGCTATACTAGACAAAGAAGTAAAACAATGGCACATAGGATTAAGTTTTGTAAAAAACAAACTAGAAGCACATAATAAAACAATGTGGTTTGGTACAGGTAATGCAGATGTTAAATACGAAACTGTAACAAACTTTGTTGAATACTTACAGCCTATAAACAATAACATGTATTCTACATTTGGATTTGAGATTAGTGCAACAAAAGTAAATGGCTTTGAAGAAAAATTTAGTGATTACAATGTTGCAGTAAAAGGGTTTGATGTAAATGATGCAAAAGTGTTTGCAGATATTAATTATAGACTACATAGTAAGTATGGTACTACAAATTTCGGTTTAGGTATTGACCATTATAAAACAATAGGAAATACTTCGATTGACTTTGCAGATATTTTATCGTATAATTACCAGCAAGAAATGACAGTAGGTAAGTTTAATGTCTCACATGTGTTTGGCAACTTTTACTTACAAGGTAATTTCAATACTGAAAACTATAACAGTATCGAAGTTGGATATTATTTCCAATTTTAACACTCCCGGTAGTGAGTGTCTAAACCAAAGAGACGTCGGAGGCGAGGAAAGGCTACCATAACAATATATGAGATAATGATGAAAAAAAGTGTTGTTAAAAAAGAAGCCAACAGACGTGTTGGCTTTTTTATAAATCGTCTCCTATCCATTCGTCACTAGGCGCACTTTTATCTCCATTCTTAGCCTTATTGTATCTATTCAATGTTTTGATTAGGAACTCACGTTCAATTGGAGACAACTGCCATGCTTCACTATAAGACACGGCACCCTCACTAAAAATAGTTAGTTCTGCAACCTGCTTCAGAATTCTTTTTTGGTCTTTATCGAGTGAGCCTAGGAACTCAACTATTTCGTTGGGTTCGGCTGTGCCTAGGAACCCGTGAAAAAATTTACAGGATCAAAGTTTATAGGTGCATTGTATTTGTGTTCACATTTATCACTTTGGCACTCTATTTCAACTTCGTTTTTGACCCCTTTGTTATTCACGTCATTGATGAATTCTTCAATTTCTTTACCAGTAGTATTTTCTGTATTTTCTAAAAATTCTCTAATAATTTTTTTATCTACAATAGTTTGGTTTTGACCTTCTGCGTCCATGTAGGTCACACTTCTAATACTGTCCACTAGTAATTCAAAGTTTAAATCTGCTAGTCTTACGAAACTTTCATTGAATGCACTTAAACGTTCCATATCATCATTTAGTTCTGAAATGTTTTGCAAACTTCTTGTACTTTGGAAACTGGCTACACCTGCCTTAATTGTGTTTTTATAACTAAACGGCATAGCATTAATAGTAAGACCATTTGAAATACTAATGGTGTATTCATCATCTAACTCTTGCATTCTTGCAAGACTTTCTTCTACACTAATAGTTACTGTACTTGTTTCACTACATTCTGGACATTCTGCATTTACTTCTACAGAATCGCCACCACTTGCTCCCCTGATAGCAATTAATAATGCATCAATATCAGCACTAAACATTGATTTAGGATCTTTGATTTCAGGAACACAACTTTTAATTAAGTTTGCTACTGCTTCACCATTCAACAATGCGTCTGGATTTTTGAGATGTAATTCGTCTTTGGTGGTCATAGGGTAAATTGCAAATTCACCTGATTCAGGTACTGTTAGTACTTCTGGATCGTAAAACCTACCACCACTTGGAATTTTGGTGTACGATTTAGGCGCTCTAAAGTAAGCACTTAACGGATTTTGATTTTGTTCTGTCATTTAATCTCCTGATTATTCATACGAATTAAAACTGTATTTATTTATCATCATTAAAACTAGTTATAATTATTTCTTGCCATAAAAACATGTTTTAACTTTTTGTGATAAATATTGGCATGTCCGATAAAATAGATATAATGCTGAATTCGGGAGATAATATCTCCCTTCCTTCATGGGCTTTAGAAACTACCCAGAAAGAAGTATTGAATGCTCTTATAGCCTTAGGAAAGACTACTGCTGGAGGTGTTAAGTACGAAAACGAAATGAAGGCTTTAACAGATAAGTTAGTCAAACATGTTAAAGACGGCAACAAGGACGTTAAAGAATACAACAAAGAAGAAGAGAAAAGACAGAAAGAAGCCATAGAAGCAAGTAAAGAAGTTGCTGAAAGAATCAAAGAAAACAAAAAAGCACTAGAAGAATTCAAATCCAAAGGACCTATGTCCGTTATGGAAAAAACTATTGACAATCTAGAAAGCGATATGGAGTTCTTTGGTGGAGCAATAGGTGTTGCGGCTGAAAAGGCTTTACTATTAGGTAGTGTAGCCGCAGGTGCAGTTGCTTCAGGACTTACATTTGTAGGAAATGCATTACTAGGTGCAGGAGCACAATTAAATGAACTTACAAAATCTGGAGTAGGTTTTAACAACACATTTGCAGATGTTGGTAAAGGCGCCACAGAAGCAATAGCAGGACTGGGAGCATTAGGTGTTGGGTTTGAAGGTGCGGCACAATTAATTGCATCAAACTCTGCCGTTGTTGCAACACAAGGTTTTGGTAGATTCCAAGACACTATGAAATTTGCGGCAGACACGTCAGAAGAACTTGGCATGAGTTTTAGTGACTCAATGGAAACATTTGGTGATGCATTAAGTAGACGTCAAAGACAAATGGATTTAGGTAATGTAAGCCAAGGCGCACTTAATAGAACAATACAAGGTACGATTACCGCACAAAGAGTTTACAGTCAAGCACTTGGTGTGAGTTCAGAAGAACTAGAAGCATTTGTAGATAGTTTGACAACAAACAATGGATTATTAACGTCCACACTATTAACTATGAACAGTGGTATCAGAAACCAGGTCATGGGTGGTATAGAAGTGTTTGCTAGTGGTATGGCGGCATTAGGCGGACAAGCAGGACAAGGAATAGCAGAAGCATTTACAGACGCCGCATCAGCAGGAGCCATTGGACTATCTGAAGAAGCAGTTGGGTATATTACTGCATTGCCAAGTCTAGCAGGACCAATGAATGAATATATCTCTTCTATACAGAACGGAACATTAACACAAGACCAAGCAAAAGATATGGTCACAGACCTAACAATGAGTTTGGGTAATTTAAGCAGTCAAGAAAAAGCAAGAATTAAATCATTAGCGGCGATTGGTGATGCATCAGCACAACAAATGGCACAAGCAATCGCACAATTTGAACAAAGCGAAAATAAAATTAGAGAACTTAACAAACAATTCGGTACTGCATTTGATATGGATCTAGTACAAAAAGGTACTAACGAATTTAACAAAGTCTTAAATCAAGCCAAAGGTGCATTCAGTAATGCATTTTATAGTTTGTTTGCAGACCCAGGAGTTATTGGAGCACTAAATGATGGATTAAAAGAAATCATGGGTGTGTTCGGATTTGCCACAGATGATATGAGTGGTGCGGCAATGGATGCCGGAAAACTAGTTAAAGGTTTGGCTGAAAAGGCTGTACCAGTTATTAAAAGTATAATGGAATCCATAAAAGGATTTGCAGAGTATATCAAAGAAGCATTTGACTCTGGTGGCATAGCAGGTGTATTCAAAACACTAATAGGCGATGCTATGGGCATGGTTGTTAAAGCAGTTTTAAAATACGGTTTATTATTTGCGGCAACAATGTTTGCAGGTAGATATGCAGTAGAACTAGCCAAAGCAAGTTTAATACCACAAGCAAAATCATTTGCATTAAAAATGTTCCAAGGTGGAGTAGGTGCAGGTAAACAATTAATGCAACAGGCTAGTAAGTGGATGGGCTCATTACTAGATACTAAAGGAGCAAAGAGTGTTCAAAGTGCTGTCATGAAAGGTGCCGGAGCATTAAAAAGTTCTATCATGGGAACAGCAGACAAACCTGGTATAGGAGCCAAAGTTGCAGACAAGTTAGGCAGTTTCCAAAAAGATGGTGCTAAGATGACAGACAAGTTGTCAGGTGCTATGACCAAAGGTGGTAAAAGTGGAGGCTTCTTAAAAAGCATAGCAGACGGTGTTAAGAAATTTGGTGATACAAAAGTTGTTAAAGGTGCGGCAAGTTTAGCCTTACTAGGTGCTTCAGTGGCACTAGCGGCTGTAGGACTAAAACAATTTAATGATGTAGACTTTTCTTCTATAGTTAAAGGTACAATAGCATTAGGTGGTTTAGCGGCACTTACAAAAGTATTAGGCAAAGGTTCCTCAGCAATGATTAAAGGTGCGGCGGCAATAGCCATATTAGGTGCATCGATTATTCCAATGGCATTTGGATTGAACTTGATGAAAGATGTTGGTATAGGCACAATAGGTGTTTTAGCCGCAGGACTACTTGTATTAACAGCGGCGGCAGTTGGTATGGGATTTGCACTACCATTTATTTTAATGGGTGCAGTAGCCATAGGAGCATTAGGTGTAGCACTTATACCTCTAGGACTTGGACTTAATTTAATATCTAAATCATTACCAGGATTCACAGAATCATTAGATGGCATGTCACAGATTGATGGCATTGGATTAATCAAAGCGGCTGGTGGATTACTAGCATTTGCAGGTGCTATGGCATTGATGGCTCCGTTGTTACCATTCATGTTAATAGGTGCTATTGCAGGCCCAATTATGGGAAGTATGGCAAAGAACTTACAAGAATTCAATAACGTTGATATGAAAAATCTTGCACTTGCTGGTGTAAGCATGAAGTTACTTGCAGAAGGTATGTCGGCTATGAGTGGTGGTTCATTGAAGTCAAGTATTATGGATGGCATTGGTTCTATATTTGGAGCAGACAGTCCTATAGACAAATTAAAAGGATTCATTGGAGAGTTCCAAGGCATAGACGTTAGTGGTATAATTTTAACAGCAGATGCTATGACTCAATTGAGTGAATCATTATTTGATGTATCACGTAGTATTAATCAAGCATATGAACCTTTAGTAAAATTAAGTGTTGTATTAGATAGAATATCAGGTGAGAGTATTTTAAAACTTGCGGCACTGAAAGCCATGTCATTTATAGGCGGAGGTGAAAGACCTCTAGCAGAGCCAACAACTCCAGCAGTTGCAGGACAAAATAATGCACAACCAACAATGGGTGCGGCACCATTAGACTTAGGCTATGGAGCCGGTGTAGCAGGAGACTTGGGCGGCCCAATGTCTGCAGGATATGGTCCAAGTATAAATGCACCAATGACTAATGTAGGCGATACAGATGTTGATCCAGGATTTGCAACAAGAGATACAGTTCCAGCAGGATCAGATCCTAGTTCATTTGGCTTCCAAAGAGGAGTAAATGAAGTACTAGAAGGAGTTGCCAGTGATGCTGGAGCAGAAACTACTGGTTTAAGAGCCGAAGATGCTAACAGTACAGAAGAATTAATTGCAATGAACATTAAACTACAAGAAATACTGGATGCTCTAACTATAGGTAATAGAACTGCTAAGAAAACTCAACGTGCTACTGAAGGCTTAGAACTTTAATTGCCAGAATTAAATTAGCCTTAATTCCAAAAAGTGATAAATATACGCATATAACGAGGAAACTATGGCAACTTGGCGAAAATATTTTAATAGCAGTGGCAACGCAGGATTACCAGTTAATGTAACAGGTGCTCCTACTGACGGCTATGCTACAACTCACTCACGTTACAGCAGTTGGCTACCAGAAGTTTATGCTGGTTCACCAAACAGGCTAATGAGGTACATACAATACGACCAAATGGACAATGATTTGGAAGTAAATGCCGCATTAGATATCATTGCAGAATTTTGTACACAAGATGATGAAACAACAGGTTTACCTTTTGTTTTTAATTTTAATCAAGATCCTAGTGAAACTGAAATGAAAATTTTAGACAAAACACTAGAGCAATGGTGTAACTTAAATGACCTAAGACGTAGAGCATTCAAAATGGTTAGAAGTACATTAAAGTACGGAGACCAATTTTTTATTAGAGACCCAGAAACATACAAGTTGTATTGGTCAGATCCTGCAAATGTAGAAAAAGTTGTTGTAAACGAAAGCAAAGGTAAAGACATTGAAGTTTACTACATCAAAAACTTAGAAGCAAACTTTGAAGAACTAGCGGCAACAAGTGCCGCAAGAATACATGCAAGACCATATGGTGCTGGCGGTGGAATGTTATCAGGTGGTAACATTGGTGCTAGTGCTGGTAACTATCAAACAACTACAGGTGACACAGGCGCAAGTTACGGAAGTCCTGTAGATGCTAGTCATGTAATGCACATTAGTTTAACTGAAGGTATGGATCATAACTGGCCCTTTGGTATTAGTATCCTTGAACCAATTTTTAAAGTTTTCAAACAAAAAGAACTTTTAGAAGATTCAATTATTATTTACAGAGTGCATAGAGCACCTGAAAGACGTGTGTTCTTTATTGATGTTGGTAACATGCCACCACATAAAGCACAACAATATTTAGAAAGAGTAAAATACGAAGTACAACAAAAACGTGTACCTAACAAAAACAAAGCAGGTGAGAATGTTGCAGATGCGGCATACAATCCAATGAGTATGTTAGAAGATTACTTCTTTGCTCAAACGGCAGATGGTCGTGGTAGTAAAGTTGATACACTCCCAGGTGGTAACAATCTTGGGGAAATTGATGACTTGAAATATTTTAACAATAAACTATTGAGAGGATTGAGAGTACCTAGTTCTTACTTACCAACTGGACCAGATGATGGAACAGCACAATACAATGACGGTAAAGTAGGTGTAGCATTTATTCAAGAATTCCAATTTGCAAAATATTGTGAACGTTTACAAAAACAATTAATAAGACAACTAGACAGAGAGTTCAAACGTTTCTTAGCACACAGAGGTATTGATATTGAAAACAGCACATTTAGTTTAGAATTTACTCCACCTAATAACTTTAGTAGTTACAGAGAGTTAGACTTAGATACGCAACGTGCAACATTGTTCAGTAGTTTAGAAGCAGTACCTTATCTTTCACAACAATTTAAACTTAAAAAGTATTTAGGTTTAACTGAAGAAGAAATGAAAGATAACGAACATTATTGGAAACAAGAGAATAAATACAATAAAGGCAAAAACGAAGCGGCATCTGAAAACATAGGTTTGAGAAACGTTGGAATACAAACTCCACCTAGCACAGACTTTGATTTAGAAAAGCCAGTTGAGGATATTCCAGAACCTGGTGCTGATGTACAAACGCCAGATGTGCAAACATTAGGCCCACAAGGTACAGGCCCAGACGCAGGAACAGGAGCAGGAGAAATTTAATGAGATTAGTAGAATTTTACAATCCAGAAAAAGATAAAACAGTACCTAGAGAGTTTGACGATACTCGTAAGGGTAGACTTACTCTTGAAGCCTTAAACAAACTCCGTAAATACAGAGAACTTAAAAAAGCAGAAAACTTAGAACACGAAGAATTTGCATCAATCATGTATGCAAAGGCGGCCCAAACACCAGCAACGGATTTTTAAATGAAACTAGCGGTTTGTGGCTGTTCGTGGTCCAGTCGCGATCCTATCCATCCTAATCATGAATTTGGTCAATTTATAGCAGATTATTTTGATGCTGAATATCATAATTTGGCTGTTCCTGCCTGTACAAACTTTGGCATACGTTTACAAATAGACCATGCAATAGATATACTAAATGCAGATTTTGTAATAATAAATGCTACAACTCCCACAAGAATAGACTTTAAAATTAACAATAAAGAGCGATATGCACATGAAAACGGTTGGCATAATGTTGATTACACATTGTTAATGGATAGTATAGGTTCTGTGTTTCAAGACGATTTAGACACTTCTTTTGATGAAAATCATATAAAAGAACGTCTATCTAAAGTAATGAATAAAGACACACATTCATTGCTAAAACATTATTTTATGCACTTTTATGACCCTGATATAGAAAGACATAAGCAGTATTTTATATTACAAAATGGCTTAGATAAACTGTTAAAAAACAATATAAAGTTTATTTTTAGCCCAAATACATTTGAGTGGGCAGAAGGTATGACTATGTCAAACTCTTTGTTAGAGTACAATACAGAACCATTTAAATGGCAAATACCACAAGAAAACTTATTAGAAAAAGGCATAGCAGAATACTTAAATGTATGTGATGACATATATGGCAGTTGGGAAAATTCTCCTGGTCCTAATTACTCACATCACTTGCCTATTGAGAGCCACATGGCTTACTCCATCGATTCTATAAACCATATCAAACAAAATATATTAGATAAATAAAAGTACAAATACACCCATGCTGATACTGTAGACACAGATTTCAGACACTTCGATGGCATTTTGAGTCAAAATAACACTCTTTTCAGCCAAATTAACACATACTTTATAAGTAAACATACAGCAATACGTCCAATTCAATCTATTGGGTGTTATTTTTTATAATTTAATTATAGGAGCACATAATGTCAGAACGCAGTAAACTAGAACAAGTTTTAGAATTCTTACTTGCCGAAGATAACGAACGTGCCGAAGAGTTGCTTCACGAATACGTTGTTGAAACTGCTCGAAAGGAATACGAACGTATCTTAGATGATGCGGAGGAAACTCCAGTTGCAGAGTCAACAGAAGAAGATGAAGAAACTGTAGAAGAAGCAGAAGAATCAGAAGAAGAAGCAGTCGAAGAGGCTGAGGAATCAGAAGAAGAGGCTGTGGAAGAAGAAATTGATATAGCAGATCCAGAAAACGATTTTGTATCAGATGTTGAAGAAGCAGATGAAGAAATCGATTCAGACGAAATGGGTGAAGAAGATGAAGGCGATGAGGACAAAGGAGACGAAGAGTTAGAAGACAAAGTCGACGAACTTGAAGACGAATTAGAAGACCTTAGAGCAGAATTTGAAAAACTTATGGGTGATGAAGATAAGGAAGGTGATGATGCTGAAGAAGTTGAAGACGAAGTCATGGATATGATGGATGAGCCTCAAGAAGAAGCAGTAGAATATGACCTAGACGAAGAATCAGAAGTTGAAGAAGAAGTTGTTGAAGAAGCAACTAAACTCCAAGACAAAGTTGCAGAACCTAAAGGTGGTGAAGCAGATAACAATGATTCTGGAAATGCTAAAAAAGGACCAACTAAAGTAGTTAGCCCACATGGACAAGGTGAACCAGTTAAAACTATGGACGGCGGAGACGGCGATTCAGGTGATAACTCACCAAAAGATTCAGGTGGATCAGACAATTTAAAAGTTGAGCCTAAAAAGGTTTAATAAACAGTAAGGAATTCAGCGGTGCGTAAATTATACGAATATATGAGTCCGGAACAGAGTGGTATTACCATTATGGAATCTAACGACGGAAAAGACTTATTCATGCAAGGATTATTCATCCAAGGCGATGTTAAAAATCAAAATGGAAGAGTATATCCGAAGGATGAAATCGAACGTGCAGTTGAAAACGTTACAAAAAGACTTTCAGGTGGTGAAACTGTGATGGGCGAATTAGACCATCCAGAAGAACTACAAATTAACTTAGACCGTGTGAGCCATATCATTACAGAAATGTCATGCAATGGTTCTAACGGACTAGGTAAACTAAAAGTTATAGATACACCAATGGGGAACATCGCAAAAGCACTTTTAAAAGCAGGAGCGAAGTTAGGTGTCAGCAGTAGAGGAAGTGGAAACGTAAATGAATCAGGTCGTGTGTCTGATTTTGATATTGTTACCGTTGATATTGTTGCACAACCAAGTGCCCCAGACGCCTATCCAAAGACTATATATGAGTCTTTGTTTAACATGAGAGGCGGTAGCATGATATATGATATCGCTAAAGACTATACACACGATAAACAAACTGGTGCAGTAAAGCACCTAGATAAAAGCATCGTTAATTTTATTAACGAATTAAAATTGAGGTAGGAGACTACTATGGCAGAAAAATTTGAAGACTTAATCGAATCTAGCGAACTTAACGAAGAAATTCGTGCAAGTATCGTTGAAGCCTGGGAAAGTCGTCTAACCGAAGCCCGTGAGGAACTTACAGCAGAATTAAGAGAAGAGTTTGCTCAAAGATATGAGCATGACAAAGGTCTTATTGTTGAAGCAGTTGATGGCTTTATCAAAGAAAGAGTTGAAGCAGAAATGGTTGAACTCGCTGAAGATAAGCAGAAAGTTGCAGAAGAAAGAGTTGCTTACAAAAAGGCTGTTAGCGAACACTCTAAGAAATTAGAGAAGTTTGTTGCAGAACAATTAGCAAAAGAAGTTAAAGAGTTAAGAGACGAAAGAAACGCAGTTTCTGACCACGTTTCTAAACTTGATGATTTTGTTGTTGAACAATTAAGTGGAGAACTTAAAGAATTCCACGAAGACAAACAAGCACTAGTAGAGCAAAAAGTCAAAATGGTAACTGAAGGTAAAAAAGCACTAGCAGAAGCCAAAAAAGACTTTATTAAACGTGCCGCTGACAAGGTCGAACAAACTGTAAACAATATCGTAACTGAGAATGTTAAACAGTTTAGAGATGACATCACAGCCGCTAGAGAAAACGATTTTGGTCGTAGAATCTTTGAATCGTTTGCAAACGAATATCGTGCAAGTTACTTGAACGAATCTTCCGATGTAAAAGATTTAGAAAAACAAATCGCTGATGTTAAAGAGCAATTAGCCGAAGCACAAGCAAAAGCAGAGGAATCTGCAGAAGCAACAAAACTTGTTGAAAGCAAATTGAATGTAGCAAATGATAGATATGCTCGTAAAGAGACTATGGACTCATTGCTAAAACCTTTAGCAAAAGGCAAAAAAGAAATTATGGTTGACCTTTTAGAGAGTGTTAAAACAGAAAACTTAGAGAAGCAATTTAACAAATACCTTCCTAGTGTTTTAGACGGCGAAGCACTACCTAAGGAGTCGCGAAAACCATTAACGGAATCAGTGACATCAGAACACACTGGTGACAAAAATGTTCAGACTTCAACTGAAGATGAACAGGATATTGTCGAAATTGAGAATATCCGTAAATTAGCCGGACTTTCAAATTAGGAGATAAGAAATGGCAGAATTATTTGAAAGCAACTGGTCAGCAACTAAGGACGCACTTTTAGAAGGACTTAACGGTTCTCGTAAAGGTACATTAGATGTCGTTCTTGAGAATACTAAAAGATATCTTCAGGAAGCGGCTTCAAGTGGCGCGACTCAGTCTGGCAACGTTGCAACATTAAATAAAGTAATGTTACCTTTGATTAGAAGGGTTATGCCTTCAGTCATTGCTAACGAACTTGTTGGTGTACAACCAATGAGTGGTCCAGTAGGACAAATCCACACCTTGAGAACAAGGTATGCCGAGAGTGCAACTGGTGTTAATCCAGGTGATGAAGCACTTTCACCATTTAAGATTGCGAATGCATATTCAGGTTCACCTGATGCAACAGCGGCTTCAGAAGGAACTGCTGGTAAGAAAATGAGCATCCAAATCTTAAAACAAACTGTTGAAGCAAAAACAAGACGTTTAAGTGCTAGATGGACATTTGAGTCAGCTCAAGATGCCGAAGCGATGCACGGTCTTGATGTAGAAGCAGAAATTATGCAGGCTCTTGCACAAGAGATTGTTGTTGAAATCGACCAAGAGATTATAGGTTCACTTAGAACTCTTGCTGGTTCAGGAACAACTTTAGACTTTAACTCAGTGACTGGTACACAAACATACGTTGGTGACAGACACGCGGTATTGGCTATTGAAATCAACAGAGCGGCAAACAGAATCGCGGCTAGAACAAGAAGAGGCGCAGGTAACTATATTGTTGTTTCTCCAGAAGCACTTACAATATTACAATCTGCATCAACTTCAACATTTGCTAGAACAACTGAAGGTTCTTTCGAAGCACCTACTAACACAAAACTTGCTGGAACATTAAACGGTTCTATCAAAGTATTTGTTGATAGTTATGCGGCTGACGGAACAAAAGTTTTAGTTGGATACAAAGGTTCAAGCGAAACTGATGCTCCTGCATTCTACTGCCCATACATTCCTCTAATGAGTACAGGTCCTGTAATGGATCCTGCTACATTTGAGCCAGTTGTTAGTTTCATGACCAGATATGGTTACATTGAATTAACAAATACTGCTTCATCATTGGGTAATGCGGCGGATTACGTTGATGCAATTACATTGTCAAACGTAGCATTCCAGTAAGAATTAGTTTTAATTCAAACTGCGAATAAGCAGACATTTAAAAAGCACTTCCTTCGGGAGGTGCTTTTTTTTGATTTCTTTCCCATTTAGATAAATACAACTAAAGCAATTTATATATTGGCGGAAACACATTAACGATGAGCAAACAATCAAATTTTAATCCAGATGAGAATTTAGTAGTATATGGAAATCTACTAGTACACGGAACAGTTACAGGTAAAGGCAATGTTGTATTTAATGCAGATACACAAACTGTTAATGACGCAGATGGATATGTAATTAACAGCGACAGTGACGTTGCTCAAGCATATCTACAGATTAATTCTAATGCTGGAAGTAATGTACAATTATTATATAGTGGTAACGCAACTGCTAACACTCTTATTGTCAGCAAAGATACTGAAATATCACAAGACTTAAATGTTGCTCAAACATTAAATGTTGTAGGTAACACAACAATTGGTACAACAGTAATAACGCCAAATGCATATGGTTCTGCAACAGCTAGAATTTTTGG
>Ga0163110_10000276_pt1 | contig 23788 bp, 17 predicted proteins | sample CRUFie1St17metaG_FD_108703 | JGI IMG/M metagenome (GOLD analysis project Ga0163110, IMG submission 108703) | Marine microbial communities from the Costa Rica Dome - CRUD Field 142mm St17 metaG | ecosystem: Environmental > Aquatic > Marine > Oceanic > Photic zone | place: Costa Rica: the Eastern...
CCACGAGGATGCCGAGGTTGCTGCACCAGTTTTGGGACTTGCATTAACATCTAGAGATAAGAATGCCAAAAATCCAATACCCATGGCTGGTTTTCCTTGGCACGCACTCGAAGATAATTTGAGAATCATGCTCAAATCTGGATTCAAAGTTACCGTTGCTGAACAGGAAAAAGAATTACGAGAGGGAGCTAAGTTACTCGAACGAGTAGTAACCAGAATATACACTCCCGGTAGCCTCTATGAGGAATCACTGTTGAATTCCAGCGAAAGGTCAGTACTTAGTTCAATTGTGCTGGCTAAATCCTCGCTAAGTATGGCGATAATCGATTCCTCTACAGGTGAATCCTGGGCATCAACATGGATGGATGATGAGCGATTTAGTTCATTAGAAGATGAGTTACTTAGGTGGAATCCGGCAGAAATCGTAATATCGCCAAAAGATGCAGAAAACGATCAACTGTGCACAATATTTGCCAATCTTAGTGACTGTGTAATCTCTCAGCATAGCGTCAACAAAAAACGCAGAATTGAACGATTAGAAACTATTCTAGAGGTTTCTGATTTGGGTCATTTAGACTTAGACAATTCCCCGCTATCAATAGAAGCGGCAGGATTTGCTGCGGATTACTTAGCCGAGGTTCATTTCAAACAAAACATACCACTACGTGACTTACAAATTGTTGAAGAAACCGGACATCTTGTTGTTGACCAAACAACTTTGCGCAACCTTGAGATTACTAATACACTTTCTGGAGAGTATGATGGTAGCCTTATCTCAAGTATGAATTACTGCCGAACCGCCATGGGTCGTCGATTGATGAAAACTTGGTTACTAAGACCACTACATCAGATTGAGGCGATCGAATTGAGGCATAATGCAGTTAAGACCCTAAAATCTTCCTCAAAAAGATTGGATATGTTACGTCAGAGCCTAACTGGATTGCGTGACTTGGAAAGATTGTCTACGCAACTGGCTTACAACAGAAGCAACGCAAGGGACTTGTTAGCAACTGCGCTTGCTCTGGAGAGAATGCCCGCAATTATGCAAATCTGCGGTGAGACAGATGATTTTTTATTGTCCCATCTTAGTGATGGACTTACCAACTTGACCGAACTTGCTGAACACATAATCCGAACTTTGAAAGACGAATTGCCACTTGGTCTTAGAGATGGTCAGATAATCAGAGAAGGAATTAACCAAGAATTGGATGAGTTAAGGATAATATCGTCAGAAGGCTACAACTGGTTTAGAGAGTTGGAAGAAAAAATGCGTAATGAGTTGCATATACCATCGCTAAAAATTAGGTCAAATAGACAGATTGGCTGGTTTATCGAGGTCACAAATTCCCATCTGGATAAAGTTCCAAGCGAATGGATAAGAAAGCAACAAATGACCAACGGCTCTAGGTTTACCACCGAAGAAGTAGTAGCGAGAGACGATTTATTGATGACTGCTGATTCAAAGATTAAACAATTAGAATATCGCTTGTTTCAAAATCTAAGAGATGAATGTCGCAAACACACAACCACACTGGCTAATATTGCCGGAAAAGTAGCCGCAATTGATGTTTTACAGTGTTTTGCCACTGTGGCCCGTAAACGAAATTGGTGCAAGCCCAGAATGGTTGATGAATCGGTGATTAATATCAAACAATCTAGGCATCCTGTTCTAGAGCAAGTTCCTGGGTTTGTGGCTAATGACATCTTGATGGATAAGAAAAATCGATTCCTGCTAATTACTGGACCTAATATGGGTGGTAAATCGACATACCTTAGAACTGCTGCTTTAGTTTCAATCCTTGCTCAATCAGGTAGTTATGTACCGGCTGAATCAGCAAAACTCGGTTTAGTTGATCGCATTTTTACTAGGGTAGGTGCGAGTGATGATCTAAAACGAGGCCGTTCCACATTTATGATGGAGATGATTGAGGTAGCCCACATATTAAGGAAAGCAAGTAACAACTCACTAGTATTGCTGGATGAGATTGGAAGAGGTACTTCGACTTTTGACGGACTTTCCATAGCTTGGTCTGTGACCGAAGACATCTGTAATAGGTTACAGTGTAGAACATTATTTGCTACACACTACCATCAATTAGTCGGTCTGGCCAATGATATTGAGATATTGAAGAACATTCATGTGCAGGTATCACAAAATGATGGCAAACTAAAATTTCTTCACACTATTGCCGACGGTCCTTGTGATGAATCGTATGGAATTCAAGTAGCAGCCCTAGCTGGTTTACCGAGGGGAGTTGTGGAACGAGCCACAGATTTACTGCAATTTCTAGAAAAACAAGCATATGGAGCCAAGGCGGGAGATTCCAAGTCGCCCACGGCCAGAGATATCGGTCAAACCAGTTTAATGGGTTATTTTGCCGCCGCCTCACTCGTTGAATCACAAAGCACGCAAAGCCATAAATCACTGGATGAAACTGAACTATATGCCTACCTGCAGGAATTGAATCTAGATGAGATGTCACCAAAGGATGCAATGAATGCTCTTTATGAAGCAAAAGCATTGATGGAGGAATGATATGACCAAAATACCAAAAATCGTTCAACTAGATGACGAAACCATCGGTCATATAGCCGCTGGAGAAGTGGTAGAGAGGCCTGCTCAAGTTGTGAAAGAACTACTGGAAAACAGCCTAGATGCCAAAGCTAGTCACATCGATGTCATAATCGAGCGTGGAGGTTTTGATACAATTATCATTTCCGACAACGGAGTAGGGATCAGTGAGGATGACATCAGCCTGTCAGTCGACCGCCATGCTACATCAAAATTGACTAACTTCGATGACTTGAATGAGATATATACAATGGGCTTCCGAGGTGAAGCACTTGCTAGCATTGGCATGGTCTCTGAACTTAGTATCGCTAGCAAAACTCGAAATGGTGAAGGTAAGATAGTAGCTGTTAATTTTGGTAAAAAAACCACTGTCGAACCACACGGAATGTCTTACGGCACAATAGTTACAGTCAAAGATTTATTCAAAAATACACCCGCAAGACTCTCTTTTCAAAGACGCCCTGCAACAGAAAATGCAAAAATTGTCGATGTCATAATATCACACGCTATCGCCAACAATTCAGTTGGATTCAAATTGACCAGTAATGGTAAAACCATTCTTGACATACCAAAATCAGAATCAACGGCAGATCGCCTGTACGACATCCTTGGTGGGCAAGCTTCTAGTTTAGTTGAACTTAAATCCCCAAAAATAGATGAAGATGTTCCTGGCACTGAGCAGTGGATTGGTTGGATTAGTACACCAGATATTACCCGGGGCAAGGGCGATGAAGTATACGTCCTAATCAACGACCGTCCAGTTGCCTCTGGACCATTTCATCAAGCCATCAGGAGAGGGTACAAAACAAGATTGATGCAGGGAAGGCATCCTATTGCTGTCTTGTCCCTTGATGTACCAGCCTCTGAAGTAGATGTAAATGTCCATCCAACAAAAAGGGAAGTTAGATTGAAGCACTCATGGAGGGTGTTGGAACGACTGGAGAGAGCCATTGCCTATACACTTGAAGATGTCACGACTGAAGTTGAACCCGACGGTAGTATAGCCGGTTTGTCAGCCCTTAATCCGAATATAAAGCCAATTCAGGACTCGCTAGTTGATGAAAATAATGCGCAATCAAAGCCACAAGAATCTACGCCTCAAGCGAACAAGGGCACTGTTCCTGCTTGGGCAATCGCCGCTGGAACTCAACTTAATCTAACTGGAAGCATAGCTGACGAACCAAGAAAAACTGACAAATCGCGCCCGATATCTGTGGCTGAGAGTCCACAAGAAACCCTGCCTGGTCTAGCAGAAAGGCCTGTATCTCCAGCCTTATCTATCGCTGAGAGAACCATTCACAGACATTCAGCTTATGGAGTAGCAAGTTCACCACTTGAGGAAGAAGAGTTGCGTGGTTCAATTAGCAATATTGGTCATATGGAGCCGCTTGCCCAGTTTGCCGACTCATACATAATAGTCCAATCAGATGATGAATTATTGCTGGTCGACCAACACGCACTCCATGAAAGAATCAGATATGAACGATTGAAGCAATCTGAGAAAGAGTGGAATGCTCAGAGCCTTATAGTCCCAATCGATATAAGCCTCACTCCCGTACAACAACAAATTGTTGAAGCCTCTATAGAACAGTTATCTAAAATGGGTTTTTCCGTCTCGGTGATCAATCAAAAAGTTATAGTTGAGTCATATCCAATGTTCATAAAAGGGCAAGATATTGAGAGAATTTTCAAAGATTTGTTACAAGATTTATCAGAAGATGGCGCCCCGTTGGAAACTTTTGATAAATTAAGAGACCACATTGCGTTGATGAACGCCTGTAGGGGGGCAGTGAAAGCAAACCAAAGACTTAGCATTGCAGAAATGCGCCGTTTAATAGAGGATATGAAAAAAATCCCGAACCCTTGGGCCTGTATTCATGGAAGACCGACTGCACTTCGGATAAATCTGGACTCATTGGATAGACATTTCGGACGAGATGGTTGAACAACTATTCCAATCCGAGGCGTTGTAAAAAGTCCATATCTGCGACTGAGTGCAATCCTCTACCTATCAAATCACCACCAAATTTGCTGGCTAGTAATACTGCAGTCATGTACAATCTATGGTCATTATAGCAATTTACTGGGCTTGTTGGAGCATGAGGCGATTGTTGACCATCAATCAAGAGGCTATTATTCTCAAATTTTACCTTTAATCCAAAACATCCAAGCACTTCAATTGTTTTCTCAATCCGGTTACTTTCCTTGTAAATTGTATGAGATATACCGTTGATTTTACCACCCCCAGAAAGTGCTAATATCGCTGATAGTGGAGTGATTAAATCATTACAATCAGTCAAATCATATATTGCGTATTCAAACAATTCATCGTTGACTATCTTGTCACCTACCCACTTAATCCCCATTGCCGGTGACATAATCTGTAACATGTCATTACCAAGTGTGTCTTTACTTACTGGCCAATTATAGATCTGAGTTTGGCAATTGTGTAATTTTGTTAGCAGTATCGCAAATCCGACCATCGATGCATCACCGGGTATCAAATGCTGAATAGCTAATTTTGGTGACCATTTAGGCAAGGAAAAATACTCCCCTTGATTCGTTATATTAGCACCAAATTTGTTGCACAAATTCTGAGTTAACTGATAGTGTTGATTTGACACCATTTTTCCTGTTGGATACAATTTTACATCACAGGGAAATAGAGCGCTAGCAATCATCAATGAGGTTAATGGTTGACTAGACTTACTGCAGTCAACAGAAATATTCTGCTCATTTTTCTGACCTTCGAACCAAGGACCACGAATTGTCACTGGAAGGTTAATGTCGCTTATTTTCTCTGTATATACACCAGATTGTGACAAGGATTCAAGCATTGAATTATTATCTCTAATCGACAAAGAATCGTCACCAGAAACTGTCACTTGCTCGTTGAGCGAGGCAACTAATCCTAGAATTATCCTTAGTGCTGTACCAGAGTTGCCACAATTTACCTCGGAATTTGGTTTTGTAAAGCCATTTTTACCAACACCATCTACAGTTATTACCAAACCATCATCAGTAGCCACACGCTCAATGCCGACACCCAAAGTTATCAAACAACTAATCATTGATTCAATGTCAAGACCCAATTTACCCCGAACAATTAGATTGGTTGTTCCATCATGAATTGAAGCTATGGCCAGCATTCTAATCATGTGACTCTTAGATGGTGGCAGAAAATAATCAACACGATCTAAAGAAATGTGCGGTATAGTGTGCCCAGTTGTGAATGATTTCTCGCCCAACCCGCCCCGTTGTTCACTCACATACCTGCCACCAACTCATTTATGATGAATGCTTGTAAAACAATTGAATAACCTCACATGCTTCGTGCTATTCATGACGGGGGATTCACTTGGAAGACCTCTCAGGGATTTGCGAATTTCAATTACCGATCGGTGCAACTTTAGATGCGACTATTGCATGCCTCCTGAAATATTTGGCCCTAATTATGAATTCCTCCCAAGAAAGCAGATACTTAGCTTTGAGGATATTGTAATGTTAGTTAAGGCAATGTTACCTCTTGGTTTGGAAAAGGTAAGAATTACCGGTGGTGAACCGTTACTTCGAAAAGATATTGCAGTCTTGATTTCAATGATTAGAGAATGTGATTACGGCTTGGATATCGCATTGACTACCAACGGAAGTCTGTTAACTCGACATGCAGAAAAATTAGCCTCGTCTGGATTGGATAGGGTTACAGTTAGTTTGGATGCAATTGAAGATGAAATTGTTCAGGACATTTCAAATTCAAGCATCTCATCAAATGACATAATTGAGGGAATCAAAGCGGCTTTGGAACATGGACTAGAAGTAAAGGTCAATACCGTGATCATAAAAAATTACAACGAACATCAAATAATTCCGATAACCCAGCGGTTTTCTGAAATGGGAGTATCTGTTAGATTTATTGAATATATGGACGTTGGTGGGACAAAAAATTGGAATCCCGAACAGGTAGTTTTTGGTGACGAGATACGCACCATAATTGCCACTAGGTTTGGCAGATTAAAACCGTTGAAACAGCAAAAGTATGGAGAAGTTGCCAATCGGTGGTCACTAAGTAATGGATATGAAATTGGGTTTATTGAATCTATATCTAAACCGTTCTGTCAGTCATGCACAAGAGCAAGGATTTCTGCCAACGGTAAATTGTATACTTGCCTATTTTCCGAACGCGGTTACGATTTGAAATCATTAATCACTATGGGCGCTGATATCAAAGATCTGAGAGACGCAGTGATTGCATTATGGAGGAAACGCGATGACCGGTATTCGGAGTTGAGAACAGTTCAACAAGTAGAAACAAATCCCGTAGAGATGCATTTTATTGGTGGTTAATCTTCTATCAATACTAATTTTATGTCAAACAACATTACATTCGAGCTTCTGTCGATTAGTTTCATACTCCATGTTCCATCATTTGATCCAATAGTTTGGGAGTCAATCACAAAATAGTCTCCTTGGGTTACTGAGTAACCAGCATCCCGGTCGTGAAACGACACATTAGATCCAACTGCACCGTATACCTCCGGGTCATCAACAAAGCCAGAGAATTCCTTCGAATTTAAATCTCCTTGGTTGTATATCTGATACTCCAACCTAGCAGGGTCTAAAGCCTGGTCTAGGCTTGTGATTCTGACCACATGAAATCCATTGGAAAGTCCCTTGACACTGACAGTAATATCAGGTTCGGATTTTTCTACTGAGTTGATAGCGCCCTGCATCATTATGAAAACCATGCTGGATAGCATGACTGTGATAGCAAGCAGTAACACTGTAGCAATTACTGGGCTGACGGCCTCGTCATCACTGTTACAGCAATTGTCCATGTGGATGCGTAGACACCATCTAACTTGAATCAACCGGCTATTTTGGTTAGAAAATAGTGAAATATTCTGATTTGAATTATTACAATTTTCTGGTTGTTGCATACTCAGCAACATTCTCAAGCAAGAGTTTTGCATTTGATTTTGGAAACACGCTTAGGTGATTGATTGCTCTCTCAAAATGATTGTTGATTAGTATTTTAGTGTAGTTAAAACTATCAGATTTTTCTAATAACTGTATTAGTTCATCAAGCAAATCATTGCTAAAATTATTAATTATTTCTGCCAATCTTTCTCGGTCCTTGCCATGAGACAATGTCAATGAGTGTATCAGAGGCAAAGTCATCTTGCCTTCGTGAACATCGGTCCCGCGCGGTTTACCAATTTGGTCGTCGCCCAATAAATCCAGTAAGTCATCAACTAGTTGATAGGCGATACCAATTTCATTCCCAAACTCTTCCAAGGCAACAAGTTGTTCCGGTGATGCCTCTGCCACTATGCCTGCTGAACGACACCCTGAGGCAAATGGACCTGCAGTTTTCCCTTTGACAATAGCGATATAGTCTTCTGGAGAAGTTTTCAGATTTTGAATGTGATCAATCTGGGAAAATTCAGAAACTGCGATACTTGAACAACAGTTAGCAATATTGGTTACAATATCTTGGTTATATTGCCCGCCTAAAGCGTAACCTTGCACGAATAACCAATCACCGGCAATAATCGCTTTGGACAAACCTGCAGTCTCGTGTATAGTCGGTATTCCTCGTCTGTGAGTTGCACCATCATTGATGTCATCATGAACAAGAGTTGCCGTGTGTAAAAATTCGAAAGCCATGGCAAGGGGCATAATTTTTCCTAAGTCCCTACCGCCGGCGATTTCATACGACAAACACATCATAATCGGCCTCAGACGTTTCCCGCCCGCAAGTAATACTCGTCCCGATAGTTCGACGACCTCGCCAGAATCTATCCTTGAGGCAATCATCTCCTCAAGTGCGGTATCAATTTGCTGGCGGAGGGAATCTAGCCCCTGTTCAACGTCTGGTTGAATCTGCCGCATGATTAGCCCATGTAGGGTGCCCTTCTTAACCAATGGTCTGCCACCACAGGTCGTTCGGAACACTCCGAGCCGAGGTAATTGCGATGGAAGATAAACCAAGACTAGAGGTTTTGACCACCCCATCAAGCTACGACGGAGTCCGTCTTCAGGTCGAAAATGTGATAGTCCAAAATCGAGACTTATTCAACTTCAAAATGACAGAACTGCCTCATATGGAAGTTGCTGTTGAAAGTTTGAAAAAAGGTAATGCTGATTTGCTTGCCATGAGCATAAATCAGTGGAAGGAACTGGATAAGGATGGACTACAGATTTCTGCATTTTTGCCAAGGAGGGAGCCAACTTGGGTATTGGTAGCAGATGATAAACCTGAATATTTGCCATACGGCGGGACAATTGTTTGTGAAAAAGAACTAATTAAGCGTCAATTGTTGAGAATGCGAGCCGATCTTGAAGTATTTTCTTTGGCAGAAATAGCAATTCGACAGAACCGAGATATCGAAGCAATCGAAGGTCAGCCTGCTGAAGAATTAGAACTACTAGAAACATTGAGAGTTAATGGAGAGATTGATGGATATGTCATTTCACGCGGTAAGTTCAGCCAGATTCAAACCAGGGTTAGACGTCATACCTTAGGTATGCAAAGGGAAAAACCAACGCAGGAGTTTGAACGGTCGACATTTATCTCACCTCCTCTAGAAGGTTTTACTGTTTTAGTTTCACGCAGTGGTTTTCCAAGCTCGGTGATTAGCAAAATAAACGACATAGCTGCTGAGACCTGTTATCAAATTGAGAATTCAATTTTTGAGGCTCTAAGTGATGATTTGAAACATGTTTCCGGAATTTTTGTCGAACAAAAGAAACTTTCAACAATACTCAAACAATATGTGAAACTAATAGATGATTCGTATGCATTAAAAATCGGTGAGAATTACCTAATCCCGAGTAACAAGAAGGGCCGCGACATGAGAACAAAATGGAATCCTTCAAGAGATTTGATACAAGGACCAAGAATCTGCATATATTTTGAAATCTTGAGCAAAAATTCCAATGTTTCGCTGGAAATGGTACGCATTGAACCAATCGAAGATAACAGATATGAACGAGGTAAAAATGTATTAATCAAGGAAGTAAAATTCCTCATTGAGTTATTGCAACAAGACCATGACGAACTGAAGAGATTGATAAGTGGATTGCCCGAAGATTACGCATCTGCTAAGCCGGGGTTAATGCAACTTTGACATCATTCTGACTCAAATTTAATTAAATCTTCAACCAGTTTGTCAAACCCTTGATTGGAGATATAATTTTCCAAATCAATTAACTCTGAGGGTGTCTGGTCGTCACATAAATCAGTAATTGATTGGTCAATATCCCGCGCAATTCTTTCCCAAGTGCCAGCAAATCTCTGCAAATCTGAGGCAAACCTCTCTACTGCTTCAACCGCAGACATGTTAGGATGTAAAACCATAGATATATCCGAGGAGATTTTTTCATTGGCCAATTTTAGTCGATTAATATCTGTATATACCTCAACCATTGTATTGCGCAGTTCCTCTAAATTATTGTTTTTAGAAAATTTTCGTTGCGCCTTTTCAACCACTTTTTTCATACTGCCGATGCCTGCAACCATTGCCTCTCGTGCTTTTGATGATTCTAATATTGCTTCCTCAGCCTCAGCCATTCGCTGGCTCAAAACATCATCTAGCCCTGTGATATTTTTCTTGAAGTCATTTCTGATAGTCTCAGAGAGTGAGTCAGAAATAGAGTTCGTCTCCTTCAACGCACTTTTAGCAGATTTGAAACTACGACTCATGGCAATAACCACCGTGCTCCATCGGTGGCTAGATAATCAAGTATACAATACCTTTGTGGAGGGTAAAAAACACTACAAAAATGTAAAAAAAACCGCCACATAATAGCGAAACCACATATACTGCTTGGTACGCATATTACTCAAGGTGGTATGGTGGCGGACAAGGTCGACCTTCTTTGTGAGTTGTATCAAGCCCGTTTCGACCGTCTAAAAGAAATCGCTTCAGTTAGTGAATTACCAAAAAACGGACCTGTAGAAATCGTCCGAGCAAGACTCATCAAGAACCTTGTTTTGACAGACTGGGACCTCTCAAAAGAAAATATCAAAGCGATAAAAAATAAGCATCTCGGCGAGATTTTAGGGGTGTTTGGATTAAAAAAATCTGGCTCAATAAGAGAAAGACGCCAACGCCTTTACTTGCACCTTTACGAAGATCCAAAATTACTAACTGCTGAAAATTTGGACTCAATGAATAAACAAGACATTCATGCTTTATGCAAAATTCTGGAATTGCCACTGACTGGTGATAAGCAAACTCTACTAGTCCGTGTGGCAGGGGTATTAGCCTCTCAACAAGGCTCTTGGGGGAAAGTAAAGAAATCACTAAAACGCAAGAATGACAATGCTAAAGCAAAAATTGTTATTCCCAATCCCGCCGATGACGAAGAAGTTTCAGAAACAACGATTCAGGCTAGTGTTGATAGATTTATCCAAGAACACCCAGAAGGTTGGAGCTTTGAAGATGAATCTGAATTGAGAAACAATCTGGCTGAGGACGGTTTAGATATTTCGCGTGTCGAGGTTTCAAGCACAATCGATGAAGCATTAAGAAATTTCCAAGATGAAAATGAAGTTGAGGAAGCAATTCCACAAATGAATCAATCTGCTCCTAGCATTGCTGGTGCAGTAGAAATAGACTCACTAGAGCGGGAAGCTGCAATTCTTGAAGTCCAATCTAGAATGGCTGAGATTGAATCCGCAGCAAGGGACTTTCTAACTGTTAGTTCTACCTCAAATAGTCAGGATTTTGAAGCTTTTATTGACAGTTTGAGTAATCACAGTATACCAGTCGACATTATGTCAGTTCGTGCTTACTTAACTGATGTCATTATGAAATTAGAATTTAAAATTGACTCTGAAAAGGATGCTATCAACAGTATGCCAAACTCATGGTCGGAGCGAGAAGCAATAAGACAATTTGAAAATGCAAGAGCTTCATTACGAGATCAACTCTCAAATACCATTGACTTGCATGAAGGCGATTTAGTAAAAGCTAGGATGGCATTTGAAGAAATTGCCAAATCAATGGGATTAGACCTGAGGATACCAAGCATTTCGGGAAGGATACACGCTCTTTTCGATTTGCATGTCGATCTATCAGAGGCAGAGGGATTGCAAGACCCAAACATTGCTCGTCGAAACCGAGTATTGAAAATACTACACCATGGTGCCGTCCACCTATCACCCGAGGAGAGAAGAGTCATTGATAGGCTGGAACGTAATATCACTGCATTTGAACAACTTGTTGAAACAGTTATGGAATCTTCAGAAGGTGACTTTTCAGAAGCCCAACAAGCATTAATCGTTCGCTTTCTAGAATCGCGAGGATATGATGTTAACACTCCTGACTTGCGACCAAAAATATTAGCCTCCGCTGGTATCATAGGTGCTGAATTGGGTTATATATCTCCTGCTGAGATACCCAAGATTGCCCCCGGAGTTGCCTTGTCTGATAACGAAGTCGACTCGATTATTATTGAATTAAAAACTCTAGCAAACACATTCAAACCAAGTAAGACAAACAACACTGCTGAGGATCTAATAGCCGAAGATGAAGAACTCAGCGATGCTGGTGAAAGATTAAAATCTGCCAAGGAAAAAATAGACCATATTGACGACATTTTGGCTCGTCTTAGAGGTTGAAATCATCTAGTGGCATAGAAGTTTTGGATTACTTGAGTTACTGTTTGAATATCACGTATATCTCGCTTGAGTAAATCTTCCAAGATATTTTGACGTTGACTAACATGTTTTTCAAACACGTCTGGAGTAACTCCGGCTGCTTGGCAAATAGTTTCTCGTAATTTGGATGGTATACCGGTTTCCTCTATTCGGTCGTTGACTGGATTGTATTTCCAAATTACATTGAGTCTGGGTTTGGTTCCTTCCATCCCGGCAATTTCAGCTACCTCGGTAATCTTCCTTACCGTCTTACCATTGACATGTAACCTTGCTTGGATTATGATAAGGTCTAATCCAGTCAGCATAATCGGGGGGACTAACATTGGTGGATTGATCATTCTGGTCACTGTTTCTTGCGCCGTGTTTGCGTGCAGCGAGCCGAATGATCCATCGTGTCCAGTGTTCATAGCAGTCAACAATGTAGCCGCCTCAGGGCCTCTAACCTCACCGACAATTATTCGATCTGGACGCATCCTAAGACTGGATTTCAAGCAGTCATTCATGTCTACCTCAGGGGTACCATCTGGCCTCTCCCTTCGAGTCTCCATGCGCAACCAATGATCGTGATACACTTGCAACTCTGCAGTATCTTCCACAGTTAGCAGGCGTCGGTGCCACGGAATATACATTCCAAGACAGTTGAGCGTGGTAGTTTTACCCGAACCAGTTCCGCCAGCGATTACGAAATTTGCGGGTCTGCTATCTAATCCTTCAATCCAAACCCACATCATTGCGGCCAATCTAGAGTTGACCGTGCCAAATTTGATCAGGTCCAACATAGTTAATGGGTCCTCTCTAAATTTTCGAATGGTCAGAGTTGGTCCATCAGGAGATATAGGTGGAATAGTGCCATTAACTCTTGAACCGTCGGGTAATCTACCGTCAAAAATTGGGACTAAACCCGGTCCATCCCCCAATGGAACATTGGTGAATGATGCGATATTCTTAGCAATCTGTATTCCGCTATCATCCTCTATCCATACATTGGTTCGACACATTCCGTGATTTCTGTGAGCAACTTTAACACATTGAGACCCACCATTATACATTACTTCCTCAAGGTTATCGTCCTCTAACAGAACAGCCAAATCGCCATATGGATTTGGGTCAATCGAGCCATCAACATGATAAATTGGTGATGGGTGGTTTGGTTCGGTATATATCGTTACTCTGCCGTATTGCTCTAATATTTTTTCAGACATTTTCTAACCTCCGATCATCTTGACTGCTCCAAGATAGAGAAGCATTGAGGTGGACATCCAAAAGGGGACCCACCACAGCATATCTCGCATTCTGCCCATCATTCTTCCTGAGACCAAAGCACCAACGGCGGAAGCAACAGCGAAGAAATTAGAGAATGTGGTGTTGAATTCACTGATCTGATAACCAGATTTTGCCGGTGCGAACAGACCAACAATAAAGGCTATTAGCACTGGTAAACCTATACAAACGAATAGAACTATCAGAATCCCACGACCAGCAAGTTCGCTTTCCCGTTTATTCATCAGATCATTCAATCGCTCATAATCCATTGCAAGATCGGACAATATATTCTGTAATGGTGCATCTTGTTGAATTGCAGTATCAATCAATACAACAACCCTCTGAACTTGAGATGATCGAGTTTTGGAAGCAAATGCTGACAAGGCTGCATCAAAAGAAGAAGCATGACTACTTTCAAGCGTTTCAGTTAATAGTTTCCCTAATACCCCGGGAGTGGTTCTTCCTTGCTCTAACATTGCCTCTTGTAAGCCTCGACCTGCGCCTACAGCGTCCGATAGTGACTCTAGTAATCCTGGCAACTGATTCTCAATTCCTCTTCGACGGTTTCTTTCAAGTATCGGCGGGATACCGCCTGCTGCACATGCTATACCGATTACAAAGAGGAATAGGACAAACATATTGTCATTGAACGCCTCTAAAAAATCGAATATCATGTCACAACCCCGGATCCTTTGTATGAGCTTTCAAACCAATTAGAATCATTCCAAGAATGGTAAATAATAGTCCACCGTTAACAATCGAATTAATCATTCCTTGGTCTATAGAACCAACTATTGCTTCGGCTCCGTCGCCAAGAATTTGCGGTACTAAACCAACAATTGCGAGAATAATCGGCCCAATCATGCCGATTGAAAGTAGAGTTTCTGGAACTCCGCCAAGATCTTCGATGTATTTTTTCACCGTTTCATTACGATCCTCTTCCATTCTTTTACCCTGTTTTCTAAGCGTTTCAACAAGATCGGTGTTCTGTGTGAGATTCGTATACATAGTGTTCAGCAAACGTCGATAACCATCTGACTCTGCCTTATTCATCATGGCCTTTATTTCGAATTCTAGGCCGCGAGATTTACCCGATGATAACTTATCCATGATTGAGGCGAAGTCTTTCGATATTATACCATACCCACCCTTACCAATTGAGTGCAGAGCAGCTTCGAGTCCAACTCCCGAGGACATTAAAACATCGAGGGTTCTGATTACATAGAGAATTTCTCTTTTTTCATCGAGTTTTCTCAAGTCCAATCCCTCATTTTATATCTTCAATAAATTCGAAAGTAAACATCTCATTTGAGCCATCGTATTCCATAGTTGCAAATACAACCTTAACATCTCGCTCTTCAAATGGATCATGAATGCATGGCTGTCCAGAACGATACATTGAAAGGATTTTCTTGTATTCATCTATTTTCATTTCTCCCGATACCGTGTAAAGAGTTGACTCTGAGCCCTCATCATGAAGATTATCTCCTTCTTGACCACGGACAATTGTCCTGGTAATCCTTCTTGCCGACTTTACTTTGATATCTGCATTTGGGATTCTTATCCAGTCTGAACTGTTAGTCCCAGTTGCCGGACGAATAAAAAAATCCATTCCTGCCATGTCTCCACCTATTTTATCCACAGTCGGTTAGGAACTTGAATGTGTTGGGCGAAATCAAATACCTAAACCAATCTAAACCAGCCAAATGCCGGTTCGTGTACCGTGCCGTCATCCGATAATTCTTCCAGTTTCTCTTCAGCAATTGAACGTTGAAATCCTCTCGCTTCAGCGTTAACTAGAATTGTCTCAAATTCAACTCCATCGCCCTGGTCAAGCTTCGAGATGATGTCTATAATCACCGATTCCAAATCATCAGTAGATTCATCTTTTTCATCCTTAACCTCTGTTTCATCGATCAGTTGTCTTTGTGGTGCAGGCTTTGTTGCTGCATCTAACTTACCCTCAGCAATGTCAAGAGCTTGCATGACATTCAACCGATAATGCTCTAAATCAACATCACCATAGTGATTTCTCGACGCGACCAGACCAAGTATTTGCTGTTCTGACAGGTCTGACTTAGCCAATGATTCCGCATTGGAATCATAGTCAAGACTTGACATATATGTTGACATCCTTACCATAAGTGATTGTGAGGTTTTAGCCAACCACAATGCATACCTTTGTGCGTCGATAACGCACATTTCTTCTGGCCTAAGTGAGGTGTAGATTGCACCTTCATCGGTTTGATATAGCCTCGTTTTAGCAATCATAAGAACAAGAATTGGCTCCCCTGATTCCAATCGAGATGATAACTGAATGGTCAATTCTTTTACTGAATCGGATACATAATCACCGACTGAGAAATAATTTATTCCTGACGGATCTCTTAGTTGCCCCTGGTATATTACCGAACCATTTGCAACATCTCTTCCTTCAATTCTTTCTAACAAGCCAGCGACTATTACTCGATTAACTCTTGAACCAATTTTCGTTACAACAAAGGATGGGTCGAACTCACCAGAACCTTTCTCAGAAAGTGTTGATTCACCATATTCCGATGCGAACATGTGAAGCGCTGGTTGCCGCTTAATACTCCTTGCAGGTTGCATCAATTCACCCCCCATTGAGCCCTTACTTCGGTGGCTAGCATTGCAGCATCTGTGGCGCTAATTTCAGCCTTATCCGCTAGAATCATGGCCCCCTGTTCATCGACTATCGTCCTGCCATTAACTACAAGTTCTCGACCTAGTATGTAGTCCCTTATTGATTGAACATATTCCATCTGACCTTCATTTTCAATTGCTTTTGCCATCTTACTCTCTGTCGTATTCATCAATCCAAGTGACGCATCTTTGTTGATCAAGACCGAGGCGGTAACATCACCATTGTCGATAACCAGCCTGAGTCTAACATCCTGCTGAGATTCTACTTTGCCAACGCAGTTTTGGGAGCTACATTCGCCGTCTCTGGTCACTCTGCGACAGGTGACGCAACGCATGATGATGCCAGAATCTTCTCTGACACTAACAACAGTCCCAGATGTAGTAATACCAACTCTACTTGCTGAATTGACCACATCACTTAATTCAACATCAACTACATGGTTGTCTAGATCTATCTCAGAGCCCCAGGGTGCAGAGGATAACAACTCCACTTGCTCTGCCTTGTCTACTGTTATGTCGGGTATTCCCTGCCATGCCCTAACACGAACACCCGTCAGTTTCACTGTTACCGGCAAATCATTTGATTCGATTGGCAATTGTTGCCAAGCACTCATTCTGCATCTGCCAGAGGGGTCTGCAATTTGACCAGACCACAAGTGACGTTCTTCGCCATCTTTGGTGAAAGTGCGCTTTTCCCACTCAGTTATTTGAACAATGGTTTCAACATCTCTAGCACCATCGGTTAGTTGAGAAATTGTTTTCATGTTTTGATTATTCAGTTTCTCTACATTGGCAAAATTAGCGTCATGGTATGATTCAATTTTGGTGGTCCGGCCGAAATTCAATTCCGGTGTATCTCTGAAAGTTTTTACCTGTGCTCCGTCAATTTTGACAAGGCTACCAATTTCATGACTGAATGGTTCCCATGACAGGAATCCTATTGTTCCAGTCTCATCAGCAATCCTGCCCCTGACAACATCAATTGAGCCTGAACCATCTTTACGATGTATTTGGTCCTCTCTGGAAGATAATACTCTACCAACTACGCAGATATAGCCGTCTTTTGGGATTTCTGCGATGTCTATTGGCTCACCGGGTTGAGTAACCGGTCTTGTGCCTTCACGCAATACTGCAACTCTAGCACCTTGGTTTATATTCAGTGACATGCGACCTTGATATTCATTGACAGAGGCACCTTCAATTCTAATGACTGAACCTGGAGTAATGTTTGTGTTAGGTCCCCAGTCTTTGTATTCCCATCTAGTTCTTGTGGCACCATCCTCCCAAGGGTTGTCTTCGATAAGGCCGAACGCAATTTGTTTCTGCTCTCCTCGGATCATTTGTTCCCTAAGATTGTGAGATATTACTTCAACCTCTATCTCCACATCTTTGTCGGAAGCCCCTAATTCGGATAATGATGCCACCTTTTTGGTTTGCCTAGGTTGTTGACTCGACGCAGCCGACGGCTTTGGTGCCTGATCTGCTTGAAACCGCCTGATAATGGAGCGTAACGCATCTTGAGGAGGAATGTAGAATTCCTCTTCGTATTTGATAAAAGCAGCTTTTACCTCATCAGTGTCGGCATCTGGACATTCTGATAGTACTGCTTTAATGTGAGATTCATATTTGTCATCTGACAAATAAAACACCTCTAATTTTTTGTTCTATTCTATTATTCCCAAGGTGAGAATAACTTGCGGGCCTCTGTGCGGTTTGGTTAAGACAATACACTCCCTTTTCCTCCTGTAGAGGTATACTATTGGCGGAGGGAAATAAATACTCCCTTTCGTCATCAGACCGGATTTACTCGCAAACCGTTTCTCAACAAAACATTCGGTAAATACATGCTGCCCGAAGAATATGACCCTTGCGGGCGGACTTCATCCCCCAAAGTTACGCCATCCTTCAGGGCATTAGCTAGGTTACCAGACAGACCAGCCTGTTTTACTGCCCCGATGACTTCACCACCTTCCACCCGGAGTATGGAACTGGTGGTTACCGAAAAATCACCGCTGGTTGGATTTGCTGTGTGAGCACCCATAACGCTGTTGACGATGTAACCGTCTTCAATCATTTCCAACATCTCTTCATAACTTCGGCCTTTCTGCGAGGATGTGAGGAATAAGTTACTACAGCCTGAAACCGGCGGTGACTGATGACCTGAACGAATCGCTGAACCTGTAGAAGTTGCAATATCAATCCTACCTTCGGCTATCTGTTGCGCAGCATCTCTTGTTGACCACAAAGAACCAACTAACCTCCCTTGTTCAATCAGTGAATTTTTCCTTGTTGGAACTCCCTCATCATCGCGTGCACCAGAAGAACGACCGCCTGGAACTCTCGCATTATCAACCAAACTCAAATCTGAAGCGATTACATTATTGCCCATGTGACCTGACCAAAATGATTCCTCTCTGACCAATTTTTCACCGCGTATTGCATTTGGAACAACCACTGAAAATAACGGTGAAAAACCTTCACTAGTCATCATTACAACTGAATCATTGCCTGAAGTTTCAACCTTAATTGGATCACGAGTCAGATTCGCCCATTGCACTGCTCGCGCTACACATTCATTCGCTTGAGTTATTTTACTTCTAGAGGATTTACTTTGCCAGGAACTGGTCAATTGTCCACCCTCCTCTATAGAAACTTGAACTCCGACTCCATGGGACGTGGTAACTCCAGCCGCATCTACACCCTCACTACTGAATATTGCGCTAGCATTGGCGCTTACTCCTATACCTCCGCCTGTAACAATTGCTCGCTTGTCAAGAGATGCGACTTCTGAGATTATGTCGTCTGCCTGAATCAGCAAATCCTCTGACGACATATCGACTACTGAGGAATCGTACAAGTCACTAACTTGTTGAGCGGACTGTGCTGAAGGTAAGACAAAACCAGGAACTGATGGCGACATTCGTGCAATAGACAACGCACTTTTAATCGCAGTATCTGCTGAGTTTACATCGACTAAATAGGCGAAACCAAACTTGCCATCGTCAAGGATTCTTATGCCAAAACCGCCCTCACCGCCGCCTGCAGCAAGAGAGATTTTACCACCCTCGATGTCTATTTGATGACCATAGGATTGTGTGGCTACTACTTCCCAACTATTGATATCTAAGGCATTACATCGATCGCCGATGGTTTTGCAACCCGCTTGCAACCTCTCTAATGCGCCATCTGGAAGCAAAATCATCCCACCAACGCTTCGCTAATCCTCATTATCGGCCCACCATCACCGACTGGTACGGTCTGCCCTTTACCACAAAACCCTGGTGCGGCTAATTTTGACTCTCTTGTAAGGCCATCGACATTTTTCAAAATCTGTAGAGTAAGTCCACTTACGCTTACATCCTTCAATGGTTTTGTTATCTCACCATTCTCGATTAGCCATGCTTCTTGTGCAGCGAATTGGAATGAACCTCTTCCAGTATCTACCTGGCCACCTCGAGAGCCACAAGCATACACACCGTAATCAAGGTCTTCAACAAGTTCATCCAAATCTGCATGAGTTCCACCGTGGATTAGCGTATTGGACATTCTTACCAATGGATGGTGTAGTCCGTCCTGTGCTCTCGCACCAGCATTTGGCTTAAGGTCAAAATGTGCAGCAGTTTCGCGGTGATTCAGATACTCAGTTAGTATGCCGTTCTTGATTAGGCACTTTTCAGTAGTATCCAAGCCCTCATCATCTATTGGGTGGGCACCATAGCCTCCGCGAATCGTCGGATCATCAATAACTGTCACGATATCACTGCCAATTTTGTGGCCCAACTTTCCGTCGAGACAAGAGTCACCGGCAGCAACAAGATCCGCCTCACACGGGTGACCGAGAGCTTCGTGAATGTAGACGCCAGTTAAGTCACGGTCAGCGATCAATGGCATTTTTCCTGACGGAGCTCTCTGTGCTTTAAGCAATCTAAGAGCTGATGTTTTTGCATCGACCCCCAGTTGATTTATGTCACATGATTCAATTAGTTCCAAGCCACCTTCGCCGCCAAACCTAGTCCGATATGACACAACTTCACTCCCGTCTCGAGCAGTAACCATACCGTTGATTAGTGAACGTTGGAAACTCCAAGTACGATTCATTCCTTCACTACTCAAAAACTCGGTATGAATGTGTTCGTCATGCCAACCGCAGGTGACAGAAACCACATTATCATGGCCGCTAGCAGAGTCACCTAGCAAATTTAACAGTTCTAGGCGCTCGCTTAATTCCGTATTACGTACATCCTTTTTCGGCTTCCAGTGAAGACTATCCTCAATTATTGGTACTTCTGCCAAACTGACTGGTCTATCTTTTGACGAGCGTCTTGCGGCGACGGATTGAGCTAATTTTAGAGTTGGATTCATTTGCTGTTCAAGTGATGCTATGTCTGTAGTAGAATGAACACCCCATGCGCCATCAGCAAGAACTCTAATCGTTGCACCGATCTCTTGGCCTGGAATAGCTCGCTCAAGTTTGCCATCTCTTATGGTAGCTGAATAATCGGTGTATGCAACTAGTCTTACCTCTGCATAGGCAGCACCGTCTTTGGTTACTTTGTCTAGACTTTTGTTGAGTTTATCAACATCTAAGTATCTGTGAGTAAATCCAACAGCATCTGAATCCGGAGACTTCGCAATCACCATGACTCACCCAGATGTTAGAGGTGTTTGAATGCTTCTTCTGAATGATTATGAATTAAGTTCGGTTGAAATAGTTAAACCCACCAATATATCTTCAGTGTTTTCATCAATCTTGTCTATTTCAATACCTAGCTTTTTCAAACCATCAATCGTTAATTCAGGCTTACCATCAATAATCGACATGCTCAGTTTTTGACATAAACTACCAATGAATTGAAGATTTTCTTCAGCATCTAAATCAGGAATCAACTCATCAGCCGATTTCTGATAATTTGGTAGATTAATGACCCATGCAGTTTTATGATGGTCTTGTATTCCGACTTTTCTAAACGCTTCTGAAACGTGATGAGTCCCGGCGATATATCGCAAAAACTCTGCATCAATTGATCTAGCTAGGGCTCGATTTTGTAGAAATGCGCGCTGACTAAGCAACCATGCAGTCCACAATTGTTGTTGTGACTGAGCGGCATAATCAGCCAATAATAGCCAGTTTTGATTTGGCCTGATTTTAAGAAATTCCTGAATTAAATTTTCCACAGAATTTGACGCGTCAACTCTGAAACAAGGAAATTCTGGCATCTCCATGCGGGGTGCTAAAATTATTCTCTTTTCAATAATCCGCTTGATTCTCGCCATCTAGCGGTACATCGTCACGTCTTTTTTGTTTGGTTGATCTACCATTCTTACGTAAAACTTTAGACACCTCTAGCATGATTTTATCCAGTAATTGTGGCCCCCAACCTCTCATTTTTAATACCTCTGTGGCCTGCTTTTTACTCATGTTTGCGACATCATTTGGATTTCTGATACCAAGTTTGGATAATTCCCTCGCTCGCATTCTTCCAACATTCGGGATATTAACTAAAGAGAGTAAATCCTCCTTACAACCATGCCTAACTCTTAGCCTCAGAATATCGAGTTGCTTAACTATACTAGCAATTTGAGTCATGTGTTCATCTGAGAATACGTCATCAGTCAAAATAACTTCTCTGGCCGAGTGTATCAACCACTCCATGATGTCAACACGGTAGTGGATGTCGCCCGGATTGACGTCTAATTCTTTCTCTATAGAACGGATGTTGTCTTCAGATGCCCACATCTCAACCATCCAAGCAGATTTGACATTCGACAACAACATTTCATCATAACTGGAATCTGATAGTAGTTCATCTTCGACAGAATTGGTTTTAATCCATAATTTTGAATTAATCTCCATCTCTGAATTTTTTGCCCATAATGAGGTAAAGTCAGGTGTTGCGGTAGCAAGGTGCAACAAACCAAAATTCGTTACTGGGCCGATATCTTTGACCAGTCTCCTAACTGCTCTTCTTAATCCCGTCCTAATGACTGATGCTGATAGAGGATCAAGGTATAGTTGAGTGATCCTCTCACCCATCGCAGTTGCCTCATATTTCATACCCGAAGCGTTTGGATGCTCATTGGCTTGCCAGGCACCCGTGCTGTTGAGGCTAGAGGCTGGACTGAATCCAAACTCTATCTTATTGTAAGCTGAGGTTTTGTCTCGTGGCTCCGGTTTACTTTGTTCGGCAACTTCAACCCCGGGTATACTCTGAGCTGCGCTTGCCCACAATGGTATTGAATCGTCCCATTTTTCGACACCGTCGACATCACTTTCTGATTGGCTTATTACATAATCATCATCAATGCCTAACTTTCTGATGAACCGTTCCTCTACCAACCACCTAATGGTTTCATCAATCTTATCGCTTAACACCTGATGTGGTGTTGAATGTCCAAGGAAGGTTGCAGCAAAGAAATCACCTATTGCTCCACGATGTTGAATACCACCAGATGCTATAATCGATAGAATGTGAGTACGTAGTGCTGGTTCCCCTGACAGTTTGGATATAATTGGTTCAACTTCTCCAAAAAAGTATTTTTCGCTTACCATATCTGCTACTTCCCAACCATCTGTTCCTTTGCACAAAACCCAAGCTTCACCGAAATCATCGTATTTAGGGCGGCCAGCACGACCTAACATTTGCCTTATCTCCATCACCGGCAAGGGGCGGCTCATACCATCATCCCAGCGTTTTATGTCTCTAACGAGGACTCTTCTCGCAGGAAGATTAACTCCTGCGGCGAGAGTCGGTGTTGCAGTTAAACAACTTATTATTCCGCTTTTGAACGCTTCCTCAACTATCTTCCGTTGACTATGAGTTAACCCAGCGTGGTGAAATGCTGTCCCTCCCTTCAAACACTCAATTAGTTTGTCAGCCATCGCAGACTGTCTTCCACCCTCTATAGAAGAGACAACACTAGCGAATAGGTCGAGTTTTTCAGGATTCTCTTTACTCAGTTTTTTTTGCACTCTTTTTGATAATTTTAGGGCTTCTGATTCAGCACTTTTTCTCGTGCCAACAAAGATTAACAATTGGCCTTGTGAATCTAATGTATCTTCTAGGGCAACCCAGGTCGGGTGTGATTTGGGGCCGACTAGGTCCCTAGGCGGTTTCAAATTTCCCGGTTCAGAACTACGAGCCGACGATTGAACTAGTCTAGGCTCAAGATGCAAATCATGGTAGGTGCTATACTCCAAAGCAACTGGACGCCAATCGGATATAATGAGTTCTGCATCCAACCATTTTGCGAGTTCATTACAGTTTCCAACAGTTGCGGAAAGTGCGATAATCTGGGCATTTGGCTTCAAGTAACGCAGCTTTGTTAGGTTGATTTCTAGAGTTGGCCCTCTTGAAGCATCGTTCAGTAGGTGAAACTCATCGGCAACGATTATTGAGACGTTGGACATTGTTTCAGATCGATTTCGAATCAACGAATCTAACTTCTCCGAGGTACATACTAAGATATCACATTGATTGATTTTCTTCGCTTCTGAGGTAGCATCTCCAATGCCCAAACCGATTGTTAGATTGAGTGCTTTCCCTAACTGCGTTAGTTCTTCATACTTCTCAGTTGCAAGTGCCTTGAGTGGAACGATGTAAACCGCTTTCGACCCCACCTCC
>Ga0163110_10000277_pt1 | contig 23641 bp, 25 predicted proteins | sample CRUFie1St17metaG_FD_108703 | JGI IMG/M metagenome (GOLD analysis project Ga0163110, IMG submission 108703) | Marine microbial communities from the Costa Rica Dome - CRUD Field 142mm St17 metaG | ecosystem: Environmental > Aquatic > Marine > Oceanic > Photic zone | place: Costa Rica: the Eastern...
AGTCTTGAAACTTAAAGAAAAAAAAATTATTTTAAATAATAAATTATTTAAAGTTTTAATTTTAGCTACCTTATTTTTTCAATGTATCAATTTAAATATTTATTCTGAGGAAAATTCTCTTTATGAAGAATTAGAACTTAATCAGAGTAATGATTTAGGTGGCGAAAAAAACTTGGATTTACCTACTAACCCGTTTGAATTAGTAGAAATGATAAGGAGAGCAAATAGTCTTAATGATGCTACTAGACCAACAGATGCTATAGATGAAGCCATTAAGTCTTTTGATATGATCGATAAAGAAGAAAGTTTATAAATAGCTTTTAATTATCTTTTCAAATTGATTAAAAATAACCCAAATTTTTATGACTGATAATCCGATACAAAAAGTCTCAAATGAATTGCAATATAGGGCAATTGGAATAGTTAATGGTATTTATAAACCTCTAAATAATGAAAATATAAATAAAGGCCAAATTGTTGATAAAAATGGCAATATGTTGGATACAGTTGTTTTGGGGAAAACCATTCCACTAATAAAAAAATATATTGATTTAAACAATTATCATTACTGGGTAGTTTACCCTAGAAATAAAAACACCTCTAGATTACATCTGCAAATTAATGGTATTTGGGATCCTCAGAATTTAAATAAAGGTAGCGATAAACCTAAAGATAATGATGCTTTGCTTAACGTAATGAATTTGCAAGATAATTTTTTTTCTATTCGCGGTAAATTGATTTATGTCAATTCTCAGGAAAAAGAAATTATAGTCAAAATATGTTCTTCTAATAAAAATAAGAATCAAAATAATTCTTTCAAGATTTTTTTAAAGGGAGAAATCTCAATGGATATTCTAAATTCTTTCGTAAGTTTAGAAACTTTAAGAAATGGAAATGCATTGACTTTGAAAAGTTATGAGGTAATTAAGAAAAAATGATTTGAACTAAATTGATTTATTTAATGAAAGATCCTTTTTGGAAAATTTGAAATTTATGGAAGAATGTTTTATTGATTGTTCTCCGGGCATTTCAGGAGATATGTTACTCGGAGCATTATTTGATTTAGGTGTCCCTCAAGATATTATTGAAAAACCACTTATCTCTTTAGGCCTAGAAAAATTTTATGATCTATCTTTTATAGAGGCCAAAAGTTCTTCCATTAGAGGGATCAAAGCTCAAGTCAAAATATTAGATAATTCTATTAAGAGAGATTGGAGAAGTATTCGAGAAATTATAACAAGAGGATGTTTGGAAATTAATCTTGAGAAGAAAATTATTAGTGTATTCAAGGCTTTGGCTGAAGCAGAGGCTAAGGTTCACGGGATAGAGAGTGACGAAGTTCATTTCCATGAGATTGGGGCTGTTGATTCTTTGGTAGATATTATTGGTGTTTGTGCCGGATTTAATTATTTAAACCCAAAAATAACTTACGGCAATGTTCCTACACTGGGAAATGGTTGGGTCAAAACAGAACACGGAGTATTGTCAATACCTGCTCCCGCAGTCATAGAATTAGTGAGTGCAAATAATTTGAAGATTTCTTCAAATCTCAATCAAATAAAAGGAGAGCTTTCAACACCTACTGGTATAGCACTTTTATTAAATTTGGTGGATTCTTTTGAATCTCCAACTGAGTATCAAATTACATCTTATGGAGTAGGAGTCGGGAGTAGAAAGCTTTCTTTACCAAATCTAACAAGAGTGATGAGAATAAGTTCAGAATTTAGTCAAAGAAAGTTCTCCAGCAATAATTTAGAAAGTCCTAAGTTTGCAGAAATATCTATACAAGAAGCTTGGATTGATAATCAATCAGCAGAAGAAATTTCTTCTTTTGTTCAAATTTTTAGAGATGAAGGAGCCTTTGATGTTTCGTATAATGCAATTAATATGAAAAAAGGCCGTATTGGATATAATGTAACGGCTATTCTGCCAATTGAAAAAGAAGATTATTTTAGACATTTATGGTTTACTCATACAAATACCATCGGCATAAGAGAAAATAGGCAATTCAGATGGACTTTATTAAGAAGAAAAGGAGAATGTCACACATCTTTCGGTAAATTGAAATTCAAGCAGGTAATAACATCTGAAGGAAAATTAAAGCTTAAGCCTGAAAATGATGAAATATTTTTTCTACAAAAGAAATATAAAAAATCAGCCGATGAGATCAAACTTATTATCAATGAAACTATCGGTGAATTTGTTCCTAATGAAGATTGGGAATGAAACATAACAAAAAAAATAAAAAGAATAAACAATTCCTTAAAAATATTAATTTTCTAATTTTGAAGAAAATATTTTTTTTTATCAGCATTGGTTATTTATTTTATTCCTTAAGTATTAATCTAAATAAAATTTCTTTAGTAATAGATTTTAATTTATTTAAATTTCACATAATTCTTTCTTTTGTTTTTTGCATTTTAAGTGTATTTTTTAATGCTTATGCATGGGCAAATATTGTTTCATGGCTTGGCTTTAGGGGTAATTATCTAAATCTAACTTCTTTTTATATCTTAACAAATAGTCTTAAATATGTACCTGGTGGAATATGGCATTTTGTTGAAAGATTTAATTATATGAAAATTAGAACTAATGAGTATTTAGCATTTTATTCAATTCTTTTAGAGCCCTATGTCATGCTCTCTAGTTCACTATTAATTGCATCATTAGGGGTCTTTTATTATCCTTTATTTATTATCTTTATAGTGCCATCAATATTTTTAAATCAAAAACTCATCTATTCTGTTTTATTTAAATTAGAAACATTTAAGAAAAAATATATTGGAATATTTAATATTCCAAATTCCAAATCAGAAGTTTATTCAAAGATTAAATTACAGTCTTTTTACCCAATAAAACCTTTATTATTAGAGATTTTATTTATTACCTTTAAATTTATTAGTTTTATTATTTGTTTTAGTATTTTTAATGAAATTAGTTTTCAAAATAATTTAATTTCACTTGTGATTTTTTGTTTGTCATGGTCAATTGGATTAATAGTACCAGCAGCTCCTGGAGGATTAGGGGTATTTGAAGCTAGTTTTATTTTCTTAATGGGTAATGATTTCCCTCAGGATTCAATTATTGAGGGATTAATCTATTTCAGATTGATATCCACAATTTCAGACCTTTTTTTAAGCACGCCTTTCTTCTTAAAAAGAACTTTTACAAAAAGCTAGTCTTTTTTCTGTTCTAAAGTTGGAATTAAAGTACTTGAAGCTATTAGTCCTAAAATTGTAATTAAAATTGCAGGTAGAATTGCTTCAGCCATTCTTTCGTCTCCAGCGTATTGATAAATTCTTACTGATAAGGTATCGAAGTCGAATGGTCTTAGCAAAAATGTAATAGGTAGCTCCTTAATCGTATCTACAAATACTAAGAGGGTTCCTACAAATATAGGACCTTTGAGAATAGGTATATGAATTTCTTTTATTACTTTTGTCCAATTTGCACCTAAGCCAGTAGCAGCTTCATCAAGATTTGGAGAAATTCTCTCTAGACCTGAATCCAAAGATCCTTTTGAGATAGTTAAAAATCGATCGACATATCCCCAGATTAATAAAATAATAGGCAGGAGCACAAACTTTGAGTTGATAAAGGTTAATAAAGATATTGCTAATACAGTCCCTGGAATGGCATAGCCAATACCAGATGCAAAAGTAACAGCGCGCATAAAGGGGCTCTTATTCCATCTATTTGCAAAAGACACAACTATAGAAAAAATTATTGCGATAAATGAGGCAATAAGTCCAAGCATTATTGTTCTTAAAGTTAGGATTAATAACTCGTTTGATAGTCCTTGTTGAAATTGATCAACATTGAATAAAACCCAAATTATTGGAATACCAAGAGAAAATAAAGCTGGAAAGGCAGAAATTATTATTGCAAAAAAGGATCTCAAATTACTTAATTCCCATCCTTGTGAATTACTATTTGATGGATTATCGCTCCAACGTTTTGTCCTATTCCTCGATAATTTCTCTAATATTATTAAAGAAAAAACTATTAATAAGGCAAATAAAGATAATCCAATTGCTCCTGTCGGATTGCCGTCAACATTCCAACTCTCCGTTATCCCTGTAGAAATACTTGGAATGTTTAAAAGCTCAAAAGTTCCTAATTCATTCATTACTTCCATACAAGAAAGACTTATTCCTGTCGCTATGGCAGGCAAGGCCATAGGTAATGCGATTTTAAAAAAGCTTTTCCATGGACCAACGCCCAGACTTCTACTTGCATTAATTTGATTTATGCCAAATTTATTAAAACTTTCATTAGTTAAAATGAATACATAGGGATATGTGGATATTGACAAGATAATTGTTCCCCAGGTAATACCAGTTAATTGATAACCTAATATACTTGCTAAATCTTGCAAAATTGCAGTTATTAAATAAGCAGGCGTAGCTAAAGGAATTAGTTGGCAAATTCTAAGAACTTTCCTGAATCTAAACTCACAGTTTGAAAGTAACCAGCCGTTTAATATTCCAAGAGTGCCTCCAATTAAGCTTGTTAAGAACAAAATTTTTATTGAACCTATTATTTCCTTTCTCCCTGTCAAACCAAGATTGAATTCTCCTTTGTATATTATCGATATTCCTTCTTTAAAGAAATTAAGAATTGGAAGAAGGATAATTAAAGCAATAATAAAAGCTGCTAAATCTAATATTTTGAATTTATTAAATTTCATCTAAAATTGGCCACAAGTTTTACTCAATAAATTAAATATATTTCTTATTCTGCTCTTTCATTCATTATCCTGCAAGAAGAAAGTTGTTCTTTGATTTTTTGATGATTCAAATTTTTCCCTATTAAAACAATTTTATTTGATTTCTCATTTTCCCATTCATCATCATCTAATGAAAATCTTTTTCCGGACAAATGAAAAATATGTTTTTTTTCGCTTTCTAAGAACCACAAAATGCCTTTTGCTCTAAAGACATCTTTTGATAATTCATTATCCAAGAAATTCTGAAATTTTCTTAATGAAAAAGGTTCTTTACATTGAAATGATACAGAGGTGAAACCTTCAATACTATTTTTCTCAGGATCATTTAAGTGATCGTGCGAGTGATGAGAGTGATCGTGCGAGTGATGAGAGTGATCGTGCGAGTGATGAGAGTGATCATGTCCATTCTCTAGGGAATCTTTGGCAATTAAATTATTTTCTTCATTGTGTTTGTATTTATATTTATCAGTTTCAAAAAAACCAACACTTATGATTGTTTCTAAACTTACTTTGCTATTAGAGGATTTTAAAATTCTAGGTTCTTTTTTTATTTCTAATATTCTTTTTTCAATTTTACTTATCTGATTTTGATTAACTAAATCACACTTATTAATAAGAAGGATATCCCCATATAAAACTTGTGAATATGCAATGTCTGATGGTTTAATCTCAAAATCAAAATTTTCAGCATCGATAAGTGTAATGATGGAATCTAATCTGACTTTGTCTCTAAGATCACTCCCTGCAAATGTCATCGCTACTGGTAGTGGATCTGCAAGACCAGTAGTCTCCACTATTAGATAATCAAGTTTTTTAGATTTTTCTAAAACTTTTTCTACTGTATTTCTTAGTTCTCCATTAATGGTGCAACATATACAACCATTAGTTAATTCAATCATATCTTCTCCTGTTTCAATAATTAAATCATTATCTATTCCAATTTCACCAAATTCATTAACTAAAACTGCTGTTTTAAGACCAATCTGATTTTTTAAAATATGATTGAGTAGTGTGGTTTTTCCTGAACCTAAAAATCCGCTAATAATTGTGACGGGTAAAAGTTGTTTGTTCATATGCTTTGAAAATGATAATATTTTTAATTAAAAATCAATCAAATTATTTATTTCAGATGCAATCACTTGATCTAAGTTTGATATGCCTCCAAGATCATGATTCGTAAGCTTAATTGATACCTTAGAATAAACATTTTCCCAATTAGGATGATGATTATATTTTTCGCAAATTAAAGCAACTTTTGTCATAAAGGAAAATGCTTCAATAAAATTTTTAAATATAAAATCTCTTTTAATAAATAGAGTCGTAATTTCCCATTTTGGGATTTTAGCTCCAAGCTCTTTAAGTTCATCTTGTTTTAATAAAAAGGGTTGCATTATTATTTTTAATCTTTTTAAATTATAAATGATCTTCAATTATGCACCAATCATATGGATATTTAAAGTCCTTATTTTATCTCCAAATCTGTGTTCCCATAAATAAATAGCTTGCCAAACACCTAGTATAATCTTTTGATTTCTAAAGCTTAATGATAGAGAAGTATTTGTTAAGGCAGTTTTAATATGAGCAGGCATATCATCCTCTCCTTCTTGATAATGTTCATAATAAATTTCTTTTTTATTTGTTGATAAACTTCGATAAGAGTTTTTCGGAACGATTGCCTTTATATAGTTTTGTAGATCAACTAAAACATTAGGATCTGCATTCTCATTGATAATTAAACTACAACTTGTGTGTAAAGAACTCAGGATTAAAATTCCTTCAGATAAGTTATTCTCTTTAACAAATTGATTAATATTGTCTGTAATATCAACAAATCCCTCTCCTGATGTTGAAATTTTTATAGTTGAAAAAATTTGTTCCATTAATAAATTAAAGAATATAAAAATCTTTCTTTAAATATAGTTTTTAAATTTATTGCTTACCATAAAAAAAATATCCTAATATAAATAAATGCTAAGGAGATTATCTTGAAGGATGCCGCATGGAATAGGCTTGGATCCTATTTAAAAGAAACACAAATATTAGGCTCTATTCAAAGCACGCTTTATTGGGATCAAAATACATTAATGCCAAAAAAAGGCTCATCTTGGAGAGCTGAACAATTAACTTATCTAGCTAAAAATTTACATATAAGAAATTCATCTAACGAATTTGCCGAGTTGATAAATGCTGCTGCAAATGAGTTGAAAGAATTAGATTTAGATAGTGAAAATGAAAAAGTTTCGAAAGAATTAAATATTAAACTTCTTAATCAAGAACTTGATAGGCAAAGAAAATTAGATCCTAAATTAGTTGAAAAATTAGCTAGAGCTAAATCAAAGGGATATGAAAGCTGGCAACAAGCAAAAATGGACTCAGATTATAAAATTTTCCTTCCCTTTTTTAAGGAACTTATTGATTTACGTACAGAGGAAGCTAAACAATTATCAACGAAATATACTCCATGGGAAACTCTCGCACAACCTTATGAACCTGACATAACTAAAGACATTTTAGGAAATATTTTTAATCCTTTGAGAAAATCGATTCCATCTCTACTCGAAAAAGTAAAAAATTTAAAAAAAAAAGAATGGGACATAGATCCTTCTGCTCAAAAAATGTTGTGTTCAAAGTTATTAGATGAATTTGGGAGAGAAAAAGAATTAGTTGCTGTAGCGGAATCACCTCATCCATTTTCTATAACCTTAGGGCCAAGAGATTTTAGAATTACGACCCGAATTGTTAAAGGAGAGCCCTTCTCAAGTCTTTTGGCTACGGCACATGAATGGGGACATTCAATATATGAACAAGGATTACCAGCTCAAAGTCATCAATGGTTTTCATGGCCACTTGGCCAAGCGACTTCAATGGCAGTGCATGAGAGTCAATCACTATTTTGGGAGAATAGAATAGTAAAGTCTAAATCTTTTGCAAAAGGTTTTTTTGGAAATTTTACTCAGCAAGGTTGTCCTTTAGAAAATTATCTTGAGTTTTGGAAGGCAATAAATATTTTTAAAACTGGTTTAAATAGAGTTGAAGCTGATGAATTAAGTTATGGACTACATATCTTAATAAGAACTGAGTTGGAAATTGAATTAATTGAAGGTAACCTTAATCCAAAAGATCTCCCAGATGAGTGGAATAAAAAATATCAAGAGCTTTTAGGTATTAGACCTCCTAATGATAGTCAAGGATGTTTACAAGATGTTCATTGGAGCGAGGGAGCCTTTGGTTATTTCCCTTCTTATTTAATTGGTCATCTTATAAGTGCGCAGATATCTGATTCACTAGAGAGTGATATTGGATTAATTGATGAATTAGTTGAAAATAAAGACTATAAAAAAATTATTCTATGGCTTAAAGAAAATGTTCATTGTTATGGAAGATCAATTAATGCAATGGAATTAGTAAAAAAAGTAAGCGGTAACGATTTATCCCCTGATTATTTTATAAATTATTTAAAAAGAAAAATAGATGCATTAAATAAAAATAATTTTGAATGATAACTTTAAAAGATTTTAAATGATATGGAGTTGTAAAATAAAAAAAATTTTTAATTAAAAGATGGCAAATTTGAGTCAACCACCAAGTAGAACTACTCCAAATCTATTGCACATATTGGATGCTTTTATTGATAAAGATGAATTAATTGTTAATACAATAATTGAGTTGAATTCAAACACAATTAATAAGTATGAGTTAATAACCGAAACAGGACATTTAAAATTGGATAGGGTTGGTTATTCTTCTTTGGCTTATCCTTTTGCATATGGTTGCATCCCAAGGACTTGGGATGAAGATGGTGATCCATTAGATATTGAAATTGTTTCCGTCTCAGAACCACTTGTGCCTGGTTCAATAGTTGAAGCAAGGATAATAGGGGTAATGAAATTTGATGATGGAGGTGAAGTCGATGACAAAATAATCGCAGTTCTATCAGATGATAAAAGAGTTGATCATATAAAAACCTTTGAAGATTTAGGTGAACATTGGTTGAAAGAAACTACTTATTATTGGGAACACTATAAAGATTTAAAAAAACCTGGTACGTGTAATGTAAATGGGTTTTTTGGGATCAAAGAAGCAGTAAAAACAATAGAAGAATGTGAATTAAGATATAAGCAAGAGATTGATCCTCAATTAATTAATTAAGATCAAATTTCAGTTATCTAAACTTTTCAAATATCTCCTTCAAAATTTTGTCTGCTCCTTGATTTTTTAATTTATAAGCTAAATTTTTGCCAACTTCCTCAGGGTTATCAATTCGACCAGAGACTCTATCTTTTATTAGTTGCTTCCCATCTATAGAAGCAACCATACCTATTAAATTAATTTCATTATCTTTAATTTCACTATTCACTCCAATGGGAACCTGACAACCTCCCTCTAATTCTCTTAGGAATGATCTCTCAGCTAAGCACCTTTTACTTGTTATCTCATCATTTAAGATATTTATAAGTTTGAGTACTTCTTTGTTATCCTCTTTACATTCAATTCCTAAAGCACCCTGTCCTACGGCATGAAGAGAAATTTCGTTAGGAATTACTTGATGTATTCTAGACTGAAAACCTAGCCTTTTGAGTCCAGCTGCAGCAAGAATAATACAGTCAAATTCCCCTGAGTCTAGTTTCTCTAAACGAGTAATAACATTCCCCCTTATATCTTTAAAAATAAGATCTGGATAATTAAATCTTAGCTGTGCAAGTCTCCTTAAAGAACTAGTTCCAACAATAGAACCTGAAGGTAATGAATCTAGAGTATATTTCTCATTTTTTTTATTAACTACTAAAGCATCAGATGGATTCTCACGTTTAGTAATGCATCCCAAAGTAAGGCCTTCTGGAAGATTTGTAGGTAGGTCTTTGAGTGAATGTACAGCAATATCTGCTTTGTCAATTAGCATTTGGGCTTCTAGTTCTTTTGTAAAAAGACCTTTGTCTCCAATTTTTGCTAGGGCAACATCAAGTATCTTATCTCCTTGTGTTGCCATAGCTTCAACAGTCACCTCTATATGAGGGAGGTTAGTTTCCAATTGTTCCTTAACCCACAATGTTTGTACCATTGCTAATTTGCTTCTTCTTGTTGCTATCCTTAGTTTTTGAATGGTCATTAAAAAATAGTTTTAATTAAGACTAAAAGATAGAGGCGAAAATTTAGGAGAAACCATTCACCAACTTAACAAAGCTATTCAATATATATCTTTAACCTACTTGATATATTCTTTTAAAACCCCATTTCTATTAGGGTGTCTTAATTTTCTTAATGCCTTCGCTTCAATTTGCCTTATACGCTCTCTAGTAACATCAAAGATTTGTCCAATTTCTTCCAGAGTCTTCATTCTTCCATCATCTATTCCATAGCGTAATCTTAGAACATCTCTTTCTCTAGGACTAAGGGTCGCCAATACACCTTCTAAATCCTCTCTAAGAAGTGTTTTAGATACATCTTGTTCTGGATTCTCTATGTCTGCTTCTATAAAGTCACCAAGTCTAGAATCTTCCTCTTTCCCAATTGGTGTTTCTAATGATATTGGGAGTTGAGCACTCTTAGCTATAAATCTCAATTTCTCAATAGTCATTTCCATGCTCTCAGCTATTTCTTCCTCACTTGGTTTTCTACCAAATTCTTGGCTTAGGACTTTAGTGGTTTTTTTGATTCTTGAAATTGTCTCATAAAGATGTACAGGTAATCTAATGGTTCTACTTTGATCAGCTATAGCTCTTGTTATCGCTTGACGAATCCACCAAGTTGCATAAGTTGAGAATTTATAACCTTTTTCGTGATCAAATTTTTCTGCAGCTCTTATAAGACCTAAGCTACCTTCTTGAATTAAATCTTGAAAAGAAAGTCCTCTGTTCATATATTTCTTAGCAATTGATACGACAAGTCTTAGGTTGGATTGAACCATCTTTTCTTTAGCTCTCCTTCCTAAAAGAAGTCTCCTTCTAAACTTTGAAAGTGGCATATCAATTAATTCGGCCCACTCTCTAACTGAAGGGAAATGACCATTCTCAGATTCGTATTGAGTAGCTAATTCTTCTAATTGAAGTAAATCAGCAATTTTTCTTGCCAATTCAATTTCTTCGTCTGGTCGAAGTAATCTAATTCTTCCAATCTCTTGTAGATATACCCTTATTGAGTCTTCAGTATAAGTACCTTTAGGACCTAATTTTATGTTAGATAGATTCTTAGCATCATCATCAGAAATATTATATTCATTTTCATTATTTGATAAACCAATTTCATTATTTACATTTTCTTTTGAGGAATTTGATTCAATTGATTGATTATTAAAATTATTTTCAATATTCTCTGAAACTTCAATTGACTTATTAACTTTTTTCTTAGAACGTGACTTGGAATTTGTAGACTCTGCAGCTATTGGACACATAATAGACTCCTTTCTAGGGTGAATTTAACTAAATAAAAATTTAATTACGGCTATTCCGTACATTTAGTAGTAAAAATTTGTCTTTAGATAGAAAACTTTTACAATTTGGCAAAAAGTAATGTGCTTGGAAATGTTGAAAAATTTTATTAGTGTTATAAATTACCTAGAGCAAAAAGTTTAGGGCTTTCTCAGACTGGCAGATCAATTTTTGAATAAGATACTCAATGATCAAAGCTACATGTCTTTCCTGAGAACTTGATGCGTACAACGTGCAAAAACACTTTGTGGAATGTTCAACAATCCAATACTAAGAAAAAGTTTTGAAGCTCGCAACTAATAATCAATTTGAACCTGTATCAAAGTTAGGCGTTTTGCTTGATTTTGGTAGATATAGTAATTGTTTTGATTATATAGATGGAAAAAATCTAGGAGTTGAAATAGGAGATATGGTTTTAGTTACATTTCAAGGGAATTTGTCTGTAGGAGTTGTTTTAGAGAAAAATATTACAACTCAGAATAATTTGAATCAAATTGAGAATAAGAATAAATCTACTATTAAATATTTATTTATTGAAAAAGTTTTGCAAAAACAGGTTTTTAATTTTTCTTGGAAAAATTGGTTAGAAGAATTAGCAAAAAATTATAAGGTAAGTAATTCAAAAATGATTAAAACTGCTTTCCCCTCTGGTTGGATCGGCAAATACAAAGTTAACTCTAATTATCAAAAATCACATATTTGGATATCCACTCTAAAGAGAGATAATATTTTAAATAATAAATTAACTCAAAAACAATTCTCTTTTTTGAATTATCTTTTTAAGAGGGAAGGTGAATGGCAAAGTGAATTAATTAAATCTGGATTTACATTAAACTTAATTAATCGAATGATTGATAAAGGATTTATTGTTAAAACTAAACGTAAAAAATCTGAAAATATTAACTTTCAATTAGATCAAAATGATACTACAAAAGTTATAGTTCCAGATCTTACTGAACAACAAAATAATGCTTTAGTAAAAATCAAAAATATGAAACCAGGGGAAGCCTTATTACTCTGGGGTGAAACAGGCTCAGGAAAAACTGAAATCTATTTGAGGATTGCAGAAATAGAATTATCAAGAAATAAAAGTTGTTTAATATTAGCCCCAGAGATAGGTTTAATCCCTCAACTATTAGATAGGTTTAGTCGTAGATTAGGAAAAAATATATATGAATATCATAGTAATTGTTCTGATAAATATAAAAAATTAGTTTGGAATAAATTAATGATTATGGAACAACCTTTAATAGTCATAGGGACTAGGTCAGCTATATTTTTACCAATTAGAAATTTAGGTTTAATTATATTAGATGAGGAACATGATAATTCATATAAACAAGAAAATCCAATGCCTTGTTATGACGCTCGAGAAGTAGCAATTGATAGAGCGAAAAGACAGCAAATTAAATTAATTTACGGAACTGCTACACCTTCCATGAATATTTGGAAAAATGTTTACTATGACAAAAACATTGATGTTACGAGAATGCGAGATCGTATATCAGCTACTAAAACGCCTGAAGTTAATATTGTTGATATGCGAGATGAGTTTAAGAAAGGAAATGCAAAAATTTTAAGTACAAAATTATTAGAAACTTTGTCCTTGTTGAGAGAAAAAAAAGAGCAAGCAATTATATTAGTGCCTAGGAGAGGTTACAGCGGTTTTTTAAGTTGTAGGAATTGCGGTTATGTTGTTAACTGTCCTAATTGTGACGCAACTCTTACTGTTCATTCAGGTACAAGAGGCTCAAAATGGCTAAGTTGTCATTGGTGCAATTTCAAAAGACAATTTATCAATTTTTGTCCAGAGTGTAATTCAAAAGCCTTTAAGCCTTTTGGTATAGGAACTCAAAAAGTTGTAGAGTTTATAAATAGTGAACTTCCTGATTTAAGGATACTTAGATTTGATAGAGATACTACTTCTATTAAAGATGGGCACAGAAAAATCCTCTCTGAATTTGCTAAAGGGAAAGCTGATATTTTAGTAGGGACTCAAATGTTAGCAAAAGGTATAGATGTGCCCAATGTAACTCTTTCTGTTGTATTAGCAGCTGATGGGCTTATGCATAGACCAGATCTTTCTTCAGAAGAAAAGTCATTACAATTATTTCTTCAATTAGCTGGAAGATCAGGGAGAGCAGAAAAATCTGGGGAAGTTATATTTCAAACATACCAACCTAATCATCCATTAATCTCTTATTTAAAAAATAGGGATTATGAGGGATTTCTAATTGAAAATTCAAAAATTAGAGCTAAGTCTAATTTGTTCCCTTTTTGTAAAGTTATACTTTTAAAAATATCAGGTATAGATAATTATTTAACAGAGGATACCGGAAATAAATTAGCTGAATATTTACTACCTTTGTGTAAAGAAGTAAATTGGTTTTTAATTGGACCTGCACCTAGTCTTATTTCAAAAATAGGAAAGAAATTCAGATGGCAAATATTAATGTATGGTCCAGATAATTCAATGTCTCCCTTAGAAAATTCATTTAATTTGTGGGATTTAATACCTAGAAATACTTATTTGACAATAGATATGAGTCCTGTTGAGATTTAATTAGATTGGTAGTTTTGGTAAATCGGAACCCAATTCATACCTATTTTGTTTTATTAAATATGTACTCAAAACTATTAAAAAAGTTATTATTAAACTTATTAAAAGTTTATTCCAATTGTAGTAGGCAAATTCAAGCAGATTGTTTTCACCTACTATTAACTTCCACTTAATTTCTCTGTCGATTATGTTTATGTTTTGAACTTGGTTAAGAATAACCGGTGTTGAAGGATTTATTATATTTATAGATATATCTAAATTATCAGTACTATCCAGTTCTGTTAAATTTAATATTATTGAAAAATAATGCTTTTTTAGTAGGAAATAATTTTTTTCTGAGTGATCAATTTTTATATCTTCAAAATTGATGGGTGTTGTTTCAGATGCAATTTTGATAATTTTATTTAACTTTTTACTAGTTTCATTTAGACTTAGTCCTTTTTCTTTGATGAAAAATTTATCATCATCATAAGAAATTATTGATTGATTAAAATTATTGTTTATTCCTCTCTCAAAATTCACTTGCCAAGGTATTTTCCCTTGATATTTGCTTTCAATTGCAAGATCAATATTTATAGAATTAATATCCCTTAGATCAAGATTATTTACAATCTTTACACATCCACTAAGGAGGGACATTAATAAGATAAAAAGAATGATAGTAATAATTACAAAGCCTTTCTTAAAAGATTTGGTCTCTCCTGTTGGTTGCTCAGAAATTTTAATAAATTTTTTTTCCTCATTAAATTTCTTTGAGAAAAGTTTGGAATCATTTTTTTTATTTATTTCATCCACATTATTCTCAAATTTTATATTCCAATTTTCAGGGGTTTTTAAATCTGGAGCATTTAAGATCTCTATAAGAGATTTAGCATTTTCTCTAACTAAGGATGATCTCGATTTTACAAGCTGTTTACATATTTTTAAAGCTTCATCTTTCTTACTAATACCGCTGTAAGCAGTTATAAGCATCATTCTTAAATCTATACCTTCTTTAGATGAAACTGAAAATTCATTTACTAAAGTATTAATAATCTCTATGCATTGATAATATTCACCATTATTTAAGGCAAACTCAGCTTCTTTGGAAATCTGTTCATATTCTTTCATATTTAGGCATTGATCATTGTCCCAATTCCAGCGTTAGTGAAAATTTCTAAAAGTAATGCATGCTCTATTCTCCCATCAATAATATGTGCAGCTTTGATCCCTTGAGCAAGTGCCCTTATACAGCACTCTGTTTTTGGCTTCATACCTTGAGAAACAATTTTTTGGTCAATTAATTTTCGAACATCTTTTAACTTTATTTCTTTTAAAAGACTTTCAGGCTTTTCTAGATCCATTAAAATTCCAGGCGTATCTGTGAGCAAAATCAACTTTTCTGCATTGATTGCTGCAGCAACTTCTCCTGCAACAAAGTCTGCATTAATATTATGCTTAATTCCTTCTACTGTTGAACCAATGCTTGAAATGACTGGAATGTAGCCTTGTTCAATTATGGGATTTAATATTTCTGAGTTTATTTTAGTAATATCTCCCACTAAACCATGGCTACCGTCCCCTAGTTGTCTTGTTTGGATTAAATTGCCATCTAAACCTGATATCCCTACAGATAATGATCCTGTTTTATTGATACCGCTTACAATTTGTTTATTAACTCTACCCATTAGAACCATTTCAACCACTTCCATAGTTTTGGCATCTGTAATTCGTATTCCATTCTCAAATTTGGGAGAGATATTTAACTTTTTTAACCAATGATTGATTTCAGGTCCACCTCCATGAATAATAATTGGTCTTACTCCTACGCAAGCAAGTAAAGCTACATCTCTAAAGAACGCATCTTTAAGATTGTCTTTCTCCATAACTGAGCCGCCATATTTAATTACTATTTTTCTTCCGGAAAAACTTTGTATGTAAGGTAGCGCTTCGCTTAATATTGATACTCTGATAGAATCTTTCATTTTTTTTAATGAGACTAAATTATATAAAATTTCGATTAATGAAACTTATATAAATTAATAAAAAAGAATCAAGTCGAATTCCTTCTTATTATCGTAGATAATAAATTTTGATTCAAGACCTTTTGCAAAGAATCTATTTAATCTTTCTTGTTTATTCATCCATTTTTCAATGGGAACAGAATTTATTTCAAAATGCATCCTAAGTCCATTTCTATTTTCTATGTTTATTTCTTCGAGTTCTAAAAGCTGAGAAGGACTATCTTCATCCCACAATCCTAAGGCTTCTAATGATGACTCTAAATGTGCTTTCAATCCATAGCGAAATCTTGTGACATCTTTAACTAAAGCGGTTAATTCTTTAGGCCTTTTGAAACTATCAGCTTTAAAACTATCTTTATTGATTAAATTTACGGGCGGAATTTCTGATGTTTTTAATCCAAGCCCAATTAAAAAAATTGGAACCCCGTAAAAGAAAGTAGGAACACTTAAATTAACTGATTCAGAAAAAAAGGCAGTTATTCCAATAAACGCTAACACTCCGCCTGTTATTGTTATTAAATTACCAGGGGATAATAATTTTTTCATAACTATTTTAAATTAAACTTTTTTTAAGAAATTATGCAAGATCAAAACTCAATAAATAAGGATAAAATTATTGAACAATTAGATCAAGATAGAGAATGGCTCCTAAAAAATATAGATAGTGGCAAGTGGCCCAATCTTAGGACTGAGCTTGCCTCGCTTGAGAGAGAAATAAGCAAACTTATTCTACGTGTTAAGGAATATAATAGTGAGAATAGCGAACAAATTTAAAAAGGGATTTCATCTACTTCTGGTACCAGAGGGGAACTATTCCAAGTCGAACTTTCATCATTATTGTTTATATTTTGATTTTCATCTATTGTTTTATTTATAGTCTTTTTTGAGGGCTGAGAAGTCTCAATATTTATTTGATTATCAATTGGACTAATATGATGTATCCTTGAAGCGGTTAGTTCCGCCTGTTTTTCTTTTGTCCCATCTTTTCTTGTTACTGAATTCATTCTAAGGCGACCTTCTAGAACTACTTGTTTACCTTCTTTTAATTGATCCATCATTTCTTGAGCAATAGTTCCCCATCCTAAAACTTTTAATTCAGATGCTGGATCAGTATCTCTTAAACCTTTAAAAGTGACTAACATTTCAGCAATTGGTGTTTGATTATCTTTGGTATATCGCATTTGCGGATTGCTCTTAATTACTGATTGAATTAGAAAATGATTCATTTTTTCTTTTTTACTTAAAGCTATCTTGATGCAGAAATACGAAAAATGCTACGAAAATGTTTGGATCCTATCAGGAACTTCTGATGGACCTCCTCTTGCTGAAAGGTTTCTAAAGTTAAAATACTCAGTTTTTATAAGCGTTGTTAGCTATAAAGCCGGTACTGTTTATACTCCTGATCCAAAGTTACACATCATTACAAAGAGATTAACTAATATAGAGGAATTCAAAGATTTTATAATATCTAATAATATTGCCCATGTTATTGATGCTACGCACCCTTTTGCAAAAAATGTTTCTGAAAATCTCTATAAAGCATGCCTTCAATGCTCAAAACCTATTTTTAGATTTGAAAGAAATCATTTAAAGAATTCATTTAATAGTAGATTTAAGTATCTAAATGACTTAAATGGAATTAATAAATGTCAGGTAAGAAATAAAAATCTGCTTTTAGCAATTGGTTCAAGATCCTTAGAGAATACAGCTAGACATTATCTTGAATTAGGTGCAAATGTATTTGCAAGGATAATTTCAACTCCAGAAAGTATTTCAAAAGCATTTTCTTCAGGGATTAAAAATGAAAATATTGCAATTCTAAATCCAACTAAGAATCAAAATATAATATTAGAGATGTTTCTATGTAAATACTGGAAGATTGATTATATTTTGTGTAGAGATTCTGGAAGTTATTCTCAAATTATTTGGGAAGAGGTAAGTTTAAAAACTAATATAAAATTATTCTTACTTAAAAGACCAAAAATAGACTTTGACACTTTTGTATTTTCTAAATATGATCATTTAGTCGAAGCGGTAGTAAATTTGAAAATTAAAAAAAATAATGAATAGTGTATTAATTATTATCACGACTGAACCCCAAATTGAAAGAGCAGAAAAAATATCTACGTTACTCCTAGAGAAAAAACTTGCTGCTTGTGTATCTTTTAAAGAAATATCTTCAACTTATTTTTGGCAAGGTAAAATTGAGCGAACTAATGAGATCGAAATTACAATAAAAAGCATTATTCAACATAGAGAATTACTGATAAAAATATTAAAAGAAAAATTATCAAATAATCTACCTCAAATTTTATTAAAGGAGTTTGAATCGGAAATGAATTATTTTAATTGGATAAAAAGTAACGTTAATTAAATCATTTTTGAATTAAATCCTTAAGATTTATATTAGGTTTTGATCCAATTTGTGTAATTATGTGTCCTGCACAAAGAGATCCAAACTCACCGCATCTTTTTAAGGGATAGTTGTTTATTAGACCATGCATAAATCCTCCTGCATAAATATCTCCTGCTCCGGTTGTATCTATAACTTTTCCAGTTAAAACTGAATCAATTTTGTCTATTTTATTTTGATTCATTATTAATGAGCCATTTTTTCCCATGGTTACGATTGTTAAATGACATATTGAGGAAATATATTTTTTACAATCTTCAAAAGTATTATCTAAAAAAAGACTCTGTAATTCAGATTCATTACAGAATAATATATCTACATACTCTTTAATCAACTCTATAAAACTTTCTCTGTGTCTATCAACACAAAATGAATCAGAGAGAGAAAGCACAATTTGTGTATTTGATTGTTTTGCAATTTGAGCAGCATTTACAAAAGCTTTTTTAGCTAAGTCACTATCCCACAGGTATCCTTCAAGGTATAAATATTTGCTTTTATTAATTGAGCTATTATCAAGATCACTTGGCTCAAATTCTACAGAAGCCCCTAAATAAGTACACATTGTTCTCTGGGCATCTGGAGTTACAAAAATAACTGAATGTGCACTTGATTTTTCACTTTGGACGATTTTTGAATTAAAAATAGCTCCGCTTTTTTTAATACTATCTGAAAAATTTATTCCGTATTGGTCATTTTTTACTCTTCCAATAAATTCAACTTTGTTGCCTAAAGTCGCTAATGCATAAACTGTGTTAGCAGTTGATCCGCCTGCAATCTGTTTAATTACCTTACAGTCTTTTAACAATTCATATGATTGATTAAGTTCAATTAGATTCATAGAACCTTTTTCTAAATTATTTGTTTTTAGAAATTCATCATCTACATTGACAATAATATCTACGATTGCATTACCTATTCCTATGAGATCAATCGCTTTTTCGTCATCCCTTTGAGTAGCAAGCTCTGTCATGAAGTTTGAATATATTAATCTATCTTAAAAGAGCTCTTTTAGGACCGTGAATAGGATCTTCAATTACGATTGTTTGATCTCTATTTGCTCCTAATGAAACAATAGCAATTGGAACCTCCATTAATTCTGCAAGAAATCTAAGATAGTTCATTGCACCCTCTGGTAAATCTGAAAGTTTTCTGCAATCAGCAGTTGAGCATTGCCAACCTTTGAGCTTCTTAAATATTGGTTTACACTTTTTTAAATCATCAGAGTTTGTTGGGAAATAATCAATTCTTTCACCATCTAGTTCGTATGCAACGCAAACTTGTATTTCATCTAATTCATCTAGAACATCTAATTTTGTTATTGCTAAGCAATCAAGGCCATTAACATAGACAGCGTATTTACCGATAATTCCATCAAACCATCCACATCTTCTTCTTCTACCAGTTGTAGTTCCAAATTCACCTCCCCTATCACAGAGTTGATCATTTATACTCCCTTGCAATTCTGTTGGAAAAGGCCCTTCACCTACTCTTGTAGTGTAAGCTTTTGCAACTCCAATGACCCTATCAATTAAAGTTGGCCCAACGCCTGCGCCGATACATGCACCTCCTGAGATTGGATTGGAGGATGTTACATAAGGATAAGTTCCATGATCTAAATCAAGTAAGGTGCCCTGTGCTCCCTCAAATAAAATATTTTTTTTGTTTTTAGCTGCAGAGTGAATTGTTCTAGTACAATCTACAACATGTTCAGATAATCTTTCACCATATTCTAGATATTCTTCAATAATTTGTTCTTCATTTAGAGGCTTAATATTATATATTTTTTCTAATAAGCCATTTTTTTCTTTTAGTGGAATTTCAAGCACATTTTTAAGTCTTTGCTTATTAAGTAAATCTCTTACTCTTACTCCATTCCTCTGGGACTTATCTGCATATGTTGGTCCTATCCCTCTCCCAGTTGTACCTATCTTTAACGACCCTCTCTCAGTCTCCATCGCTTCATCAAGTAGCCTATGATATGGCATTGTTACGTGAGAGGTTGACGATAATTTCAACCCCGAGATTTCAATACCATTATCTCTTAACATATCAATCTCTTTTAGAAGGATTTTAGGATCAACTACTGTTCCAGAACCTATAAGACAAGTAGTATTTTTATATAAAATCCCTGAAGGGATAAGATGTAATTTTAAAACTTTATTATCTACTACAATTGTATGCCCAGCATTAACACCTCCTTGGTATCGTACGACCACATCTGCTGAGCGACTTAGCAAATCGGTTATTTTTCCTTTACCTTCGTCGCCCCACTGTGCGCCGATTACAACAACGTTAGCCAATTTAAAAGAACATTTTTTTAACTCGAATATTCAATATATTCAAAAAACATGCTTAGATTAGAAAATCTAAATGATTTGTATTAACTTTCTCTTAATACCATTTTTTCTGCGAGAGATAATTCTTTATTTAATCTCTCTTTAAGATTTTCTGGTAAAGGTCTGCTCGCGAAGTTTTTATAATGGCCAGCCATAGCATTTAGAGCTGTCTGCATAGTGGTAAATGATTGTGTTTTATTGATCATCCCTCTATTTCTATATCTTGAAATATAGTCTGTGATAATAGAAAGAGAATCATCTCTTACTTCATCTTTGTTAGAAGCGTCCTTCGGGGTTGCAATGGCTTCCTTAAGGATTTTTACTACCGAAATTGTATCTTTTGCATAATCACCAGTCATTGATGTTTTTGCTGCGTAGGATGGAGATCCTATTAAAACAAAAGAAGTAAAAAGAGCTAAGGTAAATGTCAAAGCTCTGCGGATATATTTAGTTATTGTAAGATTCATTTTTTGTGTAAGCATAGGTTTCTTCCTCAAAGAATTTTATCTATATTAATTTTCAATTGTACATTAATTTTGATTCAGAAAGAAACTTTTCTAAAATATCTCTTGCAGATACTATTGTTGAAGTTTTTTTAGATCTGGCAATTAATTCAACCTTTCCATTCACATAATCTCTACCTACAACAATCCTAAATGGGATTCCTATTAAATCTGAGTCTTTAAATTTAATGCCCGCCCTTTCGTCACGATCATCAAAAAGTATATCAATATTATGGTTTAGGAAATTATTATAAATTTCCTCAGCAAATTCTTTTTGATTATTATCTTTTACATTAGTAGGTATTAATATTACTTCAAATGGGGCGATCTGAATGGGCCATATAATTCCATTCTCATCATGATTCTGCTCTATAGCAGCTTGGGCAAGTCTTGTAACTCCAATTCCATAACAACCCATCCAAATATTTTCTAAAGAACCTTTCTTATTAGAAAATTTAGCGTTTATTTTCTCCGAATATTTTTGACCTAATTGAAAAATATGGCCAATTTCGATACCTTTTTTTTCAATTAATATTTCATTTGTGTCTTTAGATAAGTAATCACCTGCCTTAGCATTCCTTACATCAGCTTCTATAAAGTTTTGGTTTATTGAGTCCCATGAATTAAAAATCCGATGATAATCTACCTTGTTAGCTCCGCTTACAAAAAGTGAGAGTTCAAATGCCGAGCTATCAACAATTCTAATCCATTCTTTATTCCATCTAGAGTCAGTATTTATTTTATTGTTCTCTAAATCTGGGCCAATAAAGCCAAATGGGATTTCATTTAGATTCTTAATATCATTTGATTCTTTATCAATAACAGAAAGACTTAATAAATTTGATTCATATCTTTTGTTAATAAGATTGTTTAGCTTAATCTCATTTACTAATTGGTCTCCTCTGATGCATACAAGTATCGGTAATTCAACATTATCTTCAAATTTTCCAACATATATAATGACTTTTACAATTTGAGATGCATCTAAATTATTATTTATACAAATATCATTAATTGTTTTTTGATTAGGCGTATTAATTAATAATTCATCTATTTCTCTAAGTCTTTTCCCTTTTTCCGGTATTGAAACTGCTTTTTCTATATTCGCTGCATAAGAACCACTTTTAGTAAAGAGGATAGTGTCTTCACCAGATTCAGCAGTAATCATAAATTCTTTTGATGCTGCTCCTCCTATAGCTCCACTATCAGCTTCAACTCCAACTATCTCAACTCCACAGTTCTTGAATATATTTTTGTAGGATTCTTCCATTGAATTATAAAAACTTTTTAGATCCTCTTCACTTGAATGAAAGGAATATCCATCTTTCATAATGAATTCTCTACTTCTCATAAGTCCAAATCTAGGTCTTATTTCATCTCTAAACTTGGTTTGAATCTGATAGAAACAAATGGGTAATTGTTTATAAGAATTTATAATTTCAGAAGCTATTTTTGTTATTACCTCCTCATGTGTTGGGGCTAAGCCAAATTCTCTTTGTTGTCTATCCTTAAGGTGGAACATGATACCCTCTCCTGCTGTGTAACCTTCCCACCTCTGAGATTTTTTCCATACTTCAGCTGGATGTAATTGAGGTAAAAGTAATTTATTACATCCCTTTTTAGATAATTCTTTGTCAATAATTGATGAAATTTTATCTATAACTCTTTGCAATAAGGGCATATAAGCATATATTCCGCCGCTAACTCTTCTGATAAAACCTCCTTTTAAAAGTAACTGATGAGAAATAATTTCTGCATCAGCAGGTGAATCTCGAAGTGTCGCCAATTGAAAAGAGGTTACCCGCATTAAATGATTATGAAATTATATTAATTTTATCAATGTTAGGTGTAAAAAAATTTAAAGTGTCTTGAGTCCCTGAACGCTAGTAGTAATGCTTAAATCTTTCTGCTACCTTTTTTCTTAAATTAAGTAAATTTTTCTAAATAAAGTCTAATTTACAGCAAATAAAACATTGAAATAATAATGGAAAACACAGATTCTAATATTTCTAGTTCTGAAGAATTGGTCGGAATTGATGAAGTGCAAAGATTCCTAAATAGATCGAGAGCCTCTGTGTATAGGTATACAAACACAGATTTGAGAAATTTAAATCCAAATTTCAATCCAAGAAAATTAAATCCAGAATATAGAAGCGATCAAAAGGATCCATTACGTTTTCATCCTAATGAAGTTGCAAGATTTGCAAAGGATATCTTAAGGATAAAAGAAGTTACAGTTGAGATTTTTAATTCTCCCTCCTCTGCTTCTCAGAATTTATTGGTTGAAATACTTGAGGAATTAAAAAATATTAGAAAATTTCTTGAAAAAAATAAGCATTAAATAAATTTATAACATTGATCTTTTGATTTATTAACACCTTAAATGTAAAATAATAATGTTAGGTCTTAACACTTAACGTTTAACAAGAAAATACTCTTAATGGATCTAAATCCTAAGAAGTTGGTCAGTAGTAATTCATCTGAAAATTCTTTATTAATCTCTAATCTTGAAGATTTAACTAAAGATGACGATGATCCCTTAAGTCTTAAGGGTAAATCAATATAAGTTTTGAGCCTAATATTGGCTTCTCTGACAATCGTTTTGCCTGCAATCAGTGTATTTCTTGAAAGACCTTTTCTCCACAATTATGGAGTAATTTCTACCCAAAGAT
>Ga0163110_10000279_pt1 | contig 23618 bp, 3 predicted proteins | sample CRUFie1St17metaG_FD_108703 | JGI IMG/M metagenome (GOLD analysis project Ga0163110, IMG submission 108703) | Marine microbial communities from the Costa Rica Dome - CRUD Field 142mm St17 metaG | ecosystem: Environmental > Aquatic > Marine > Oceanic > Photic zone | place: Costa Rica: the Eastern...
CCCCCCCTGCCGCACCACGGTGAGCAGTTGAAAAACGCACACCGGCGTCGCCCGAAACACGGCGGCGCGGTCGTTACCATCCGGATCCCGGCAATCATCCCCGTACTAAAGAAGAAAATTCTAGATACGTAGTCCTCTAACGTAGTCCTGAGCGCCGCCGCCGGCGGAGCGGTAGCCGAAATTTTTTTCGTCGCGAATTCGGCGCGGGGGCGACGCGGATTGGCTGCCGGATGGTTCTTGGTGTCGTTTTTGCTTCGTCGCGAAAGCTTTTACGCGTTGTCCTTTACGCTAATTTTTACCTATCATATTTTGACCCCCTACTAGACCCAGTATTTTTTTTGCGTTCTTTTTCGCTCTTATCTACCTGGCGCGGTCCGGATCGGGTTCGTGGACCACTGCGCGGCCCGCTACACATACTGCGACTACTTTTCGACGCTGGTTCTCATGAAGCGATTTTTTTCGCTTGCACCGGTAGCCAGCAAAATCGACCCCAGCGCACGGCTCGCGTTTGCCATCAGAAGAGTGTGGCGCAATCCAAAATCTCGATCGCGCGCGGCGCGCTGCCGCCTCGACACTTGGTCTGCCGTCCGTAATACCCCGCGATTACGGCTGTAGAAAGCCTCGGCAGCTGACGACGCGCGAGAACGCCAACTGGGCCTCAGCAAAGAGCTGGTCAACTTCGCGCCGTTTTTGGTGCGTGTTGCAGCTTAGTTTGCGGCCTCGTCAAAATTCGAGCCAAACTCGCGTTGCAACCCGGTCCCGACGCGCCCGAAAGCTGCGCAGGGCCACCAAAAGGGCTGTGACTGCCAGCAAGCCAGTTCGCCGCAGTTTTTAATTGCTGACAAAGCGTTCCGGGCGCAGTTCGAGCCGAACTGAAAACAGCTCAAGTTTCACCTGGACTCGCCTGCCCAGCTCCCCGACGTTGCCTCCGCGCACCAGGGATCCACTCCGAGCACCCTAGCGAAGCCCCGGCCAACACCAGGGGTGTTTTTAAGCACCGCGGACGAGCCCGCAAGAAAAGTGCAATAACCACCAGTTCCCGACCATGGCCGCCCGTCCGCAAGGCATGAGGGAGCTCAAGGTGCGCCGGCCGCGTCCCGTGACCCCCCGGACTCCCCGGCGGCATCAAAACCCGAAAAACACACAGGTCGAGGACGCGCTCCTCTACCTCGACCAGGTCAAGGCCGAGTTCGGGGACGAGCCCGAGATCTACAATGAGTTTCTCGAGATCATGAAGTCCTTCAAGAGCCAGCAGATCGACACGCCCGGTGTTATAAGAAGAGTTTCGACGCTCTTCGAGGGCTACGGCAAGCTGATTTACGGGTTCAACACCTTCCTGCCCGAAGGTTATAAAATAGAAGTACCGGAACACCTCCGGGAGCAGTTACGAGGCCAGGTCAACGCCGTACCTAGAGGGCAGCAGGCCGCCCCGGCGCCGCCGCCGCCGCGCCCGCGCGCGCCCGCGCGAAGACCCGCGAGGGCACCCGTCGAGGACCCGCCGAGACAGCCCGTCGAGTTCGACAACGCCATCGCCTACGTCACGGCCATCAAGAAAAGGTTTGAGCACCAGCCCGAGACCTACAAGGCGTTCTTAGAAGTTTTACATACCTATCAAAGGGAGCAGAAGGGCATCCAGGAGGTGTTGCGACGCGTCGCGGAGCTCTTCAAGGACCACGCCGATCTCCTGAGGGAGTTCACCTACTTCCTGCCGGACGCCGCGATAGAACCGGCCCAGCGCTTATTTCTACAGAGGGCCGCGGCCGACGCGGAGCAGCGGAATCCCGGCGGCTATCGGCGAGGCGGGCGCGGGACTAGAAGTACGCGGGGCGGGCGAGGTGGGAGAGGCTCGAGAAGAACAGCTCAAGCATCGCAGTCTTCGGACTATTCGCGACCGTACGCGACCACAGCTGGGGCTTCTCGAGGCGACCGCAATTTAGATAGACGCATCCTAGGCCAGCCCCAGACCCGGAACCAAGGGAGGTACCGCAATCCTGTCAGGCCGGCGGGGCACATGTCGTTGCCGGAGCTCCGAGACGAAGCAAAACATGCTCAATTATGCGCCCAGGAGGACCTGCTAGCCGCCAAGAAACGTAGATTTGCGCACTTCGGCCTCACAAACTCCGCCTCCCAGCGACAGGACGAAGCCGCTGTTTTGAGGAGATTGAGATACGCGCTCATCGGCGACGGCGCGAGCGACGGCACGCGCCAGAAGCAGCGCGGCTCTCACTTAGCAAAGACGCTGGGGACCCTGAAAGATGCCTTGGTGCCCTACGGCCGGTCTTCCTTCGGCGACCCGAGGTATAAAGTGAGAAGACCGCTACCGGTAGATGCGACGTATGCCACACTGTCAGAAGAAGACCGGAAGGAGGTCGACGCCCTACCCACGGCGGAGGAGGAGGGCTACTTCAAGACCGAAGAGGAGGAGCAGGACGACATGGACAAGTTCCTCAGGAGAGGTAAATACAAGCATCTACGGGAAGGCGACCCCCCTAAAACGCTAGAAGAACGACTTGGAGGCACGGAGGACATTGTGCAGAGGTGCAAGGATGCTGTTGCGGAGGCGGAAAAGGCGTTTCGGGAGAACCCGCCGACGCCGGCTCCGCCGGACCCCGCGGCCCCTCCAAAGGACGCCGCGGCCGATGCCGTCGCGGCCGCCGTCGCTGCCGACGCCAAAGCCCAGCTAGATCCGGACCTAGCTCCCGACAACAGTAACATGGAGAAGAAGGACGTGCCGATGCCGACGCTGAAGTTTCCCGAGCCGGTCATGTTGTCTGAAGAGGAAAGCAAGTTAGTACCTAATCTAGTTGCCGACGTGCCGACGACGACGATGGAGCGCGAGCGGCTGTATGCTTGGAGATGTGTTCTTCGCGGATTAGATGCGGTCAGCAAAGGGGCTTTGTCTTCGGATGCCTTTGAACAGCTTTTATCTGACGTAGTAGATAGAGTAGTAGACTGGGGCCGCGGCCATTCTAGAGGTAGCAGATTGGTGGGCGACGTCGCCATGTTATGTCGGAGGTCAGCGAGAATCGGTCCTACCGGAGAGTGGGCGGATGCAGCATATGCCTTAGCGAGACGAGCGGCCCACCCCGGTCGTAGAGTCGAAGTGGACCCGGACGACGACCCTCTCCAGTACGTCGGCGTCGCTAGGAGACCGCGCTACGTCCTCGACGACTCCGACTCGGAGAACGACGAGGACAAGGAGGACGAAGCGGACGCCGTGATGACGACGCGCGGCGTCGCGGCCCAGGCGGCTTTGACTGCCAAACCCTCGACCCGAGCTGGAGGTCGTAGAACACCCCCTCCTAGCCAAGATGATGACGACGACGACCAGTCACTTAATTCAGGAGAAAGGGCCCTTAGAAAAGCTGCGAAGGTAGCCTCTGGGAGACAGCAAACTTTAGGTGATTGGACCTCTCTACCTCTATCTGAATTAGATTTCGGTGATGATTCTCCTTTTGAACTGCGACGTACTCCCTCCTACCGTAGATTACCTGAATCCGTACCGAGACCGGTCTGCAGTCACAGAAGTGAACTCGATGCCAGTGTACTGAACGACGACTGGGTCTCCGTCGCCGTCGGGAGCGAGGACGGCAACTTCTCCCAGCTCCAGTTACGACGCAACGCCCACGAGGAGCAATTATTTAAAACGGAGGACGAACATTTTGAAATTGACATGATCGTGGGCGCGAACGCCGCGACGGCGACGGCGTTGGAAGCGATTGCGTCCGAGCCGGAACCGGCTTCGGTGGACTGGAAGACGGGCGCCATCGACATACCTGTGGAAATAATCCCGATGGACGAGGACGAGCGCGACAAGAAGCGGGGCAAGAAGAAAAGAGCTAGGAAAAGGGACGAGAGTCCGCCACCGTCCAAAAGGCAGGCTGTTGGTACCAAAGCTAGACCGAAGAGACGTAGTCCGTCGCCCGTACCACCTACCGATGACCAGGAGGAGACGGAGGCGCAAAAGAAGGAACGGCTGGAGAGGGAGGAGCGCAAGCGCGAGCAGACGGCGCTGCAGGAGCGGTTTTTGGAGGGTGCGACGGAGTTGGACGATTTGAAGCCTGGTGGTGAAGCGTTGCAGCGAAGATGGTTAAGTCCTATTCACGTGGCCTCGCTGTGTCGGGTCTACGGTGATCGGGACGTTGATGCGTTGGCGGCTCTGAGGAAGGCGCCTAAGATAGCTGCCGGTGTATTAGCTAAGCGGTTGAGAGAGAAGGATGTCGAGTGGAGGTTGGCTCGGAAAGGTTTAGCTAGACGGTGGCGGCGGAAGGTGCGGGCCCACTTCGCGAAGTCCCTCGACCACAGAGCCCACTTCTGGCGGGCGTTGGACAAGAAACGGTGCTCGTCGAAGTGGCTCGTCCAGGAAATCAAGGAGCGGCCGCACGCCGATAGTCCCGATCTCGATCTGGCTACGACGGATCCTACTGCCACCGTACAGCCGGCTCAACTAGAGTATGATGTTTCTGATAGGGGTGTGCAGCGCGACGTCGTCTCGTTGCTGATGCTTGCTCTCGAACATAGTAGTACACCTCTCGCCGAACAAAAAGTGATTGCTCGAGAAGTGTGGAGGGACTTCGTGGACGACTTGTACGGCTTACCCGCCGAAGCGCTAGCTAGACACTTGCCCCAGTCGCTGTCGAGGGGTGGCCATTCCTCAGATACGGCGGATAGGCAGCCTCTACCTCGAGGTGCTCGGGTCTTAACGATGCGAGGCGAGGCCGTCGTGCTAGCTTTCCATGCGGTCCAGCCGCCCAACACGGAGATGGAGCCCGACGTGTTCGCTCCACTCAATGAAGCAGATACCTATGGCCGATCCAGAGCCGCCTCGATAGCCTCCTCACAAGACAACGCGGACGCCGAGGCGAACGCTGCCGCTGCCGCGTCGGCGACCGCAGCGTCGGAAGCGCGAGCGGAAGAGGCTAGACCCACAGCATGTTATGAAGTGCGAGGAGAAACGGGTCCGTCCAAGTACGTCCGCCCTTCGGACGTCTTTGCCTTGGACGACCTCGACATGGGGTTTGTGGAAACGGTCGAGGAGGAGAAGCCGACGAAGAAGAAGGGTTCCAAGAAGCGCAAGAAGACCAGTCAGGAGGAGCCCCTGCCCGAGGTGAAATTTACGCCTCGACCGGCTTCGCGCGTCTCCGGCACTGGAGTAGCTCTCGCGAATGAACGCGTGTACGTCTTCGCTCGACTGCACCAGATGATTTATTCTAGGTTGTTGGAAGCTAAAGGGCTCTGCGAGGCCGAGAAGGATAGGCAGGATCGGTTGGCGGCCGAGCCCCATCAAGTGTTGGAGGCCATCCGGGCCGACGACGACGGGGAATGTGAAGTCGAGGAAGAAGTACGTTCTGATAGCGAGGATCTCGAGGCGGACGGGGAGATGGCGCGGCTCCGGTCGAGGGGCTACGCTGGGTTTTTGGAGCTGGTGGCGATGCTGCTTTGCGGTGATGTTAACAAGTCGACCTATGACGATGCGTGCCGGTTATTAGTAGGTACGGAAGCGTTCCGAGTTCGAGCGTTGGACAAGATGTGCCGCGCGGCCGTGGAAGCGATGCGGTCCTTAGCTGCGGACGACACGCTCAAGCCCCTCATTAGTTCAGAGCACGCTACCGAGACGGTGGCGGATCTTGATTCGAGGAAAAGCGCTCTCGCCAAGGAATGCCCGCAATTATCCGGAGACGACTTATATCGAGTGCGCGTCGAGCGCGGCGCGGACGGCGCGGCCGATAAACTCGTCCTGGACTGGCTCGGACCGCTGCCGGAATATGACGAGGACGTGGACATGGCCTAGGTTCCCCTTCCCCATCTACTAAGGCACAGTTCACTTTACACGGGAGACCATCCCTCTTGATGAGTCTCGACAACACGCAAGTCATTCCCGCACACTTGTGGTTTCAGAGGCGGGTCCGAAACATAGGGCTGTTTCGCATCGTAGTGGCACGAGTACTTCTTCAACAACGGCGACGGCGGCGCGTCGGGCGGCACCTCACCAATCACCAACGGCTCCACTAAACGCGCCGTGTCGGGAAGCACAGCTTTAGACCGCACACCGGAAACCGCGAACGCAACAGAAGCCTCGAGCAGCTCCCAGCAGGCCCTTCCGGTTCGCTTCCAGTCATCTAAACAGCCCGTGTCGCCAAATACAACAACTCTACCTTGCTCATTGTCGACGGCCGCGAGCACCGCCTGCGGTGCCTCTACTTTGACCGTGCCGCCGCGCTTCAGCGACACGCGCTTCTCGAGCCGCGCCTTCACCACATAACCACCAATCGGTGCCCGCGCGATGACCGAACCAGACTCAAATCTAGAACCAGCCCCAAAGGCCTGCGGGAGCGCCCCTTCCCACGCGCCTCCACCTAATTGCACAGAGAAGGGTTTCAGCAGTTTGTTGAGCTCCACGACGTTCGCGCCACCCACGGCGGGCTGCCAGGCCACCTGCGTATTATCATCGAAGAAACGCGTCTGGTCCTGGAGCTCCGGGTCGGCCCAGTCCGCCACTATTACTAGTGAAGTGCCGCTGGCGTGGACGGCTTTTATTTCATCTCGTGAGTAGATGTCCTCGGCGTCCACTATCAATAGAGCACCATAATCCTGCAAAGGAGCACAGGTCAAGTCGTCATACCATACATCCACAAAATAGCCCCTACTCCTCAATCTCTTGAACAGCCCTCGAAAGTTCGTAAAGGGCAGATCCCCGTTCCAGTCCAACAAATCGGCATTCTGGTTGAGGTTGTCCCTCGGGCTAAATGAAGGTGGATAGGTTAAAGAGTGAGAAGCGTCCCAGAGGAGTCGCCGTTTCTTGTCTGGTTTTTCAGCTATTTCCACAGAAACGGGCCACGCGACCCACTGCCCTTCACCAGACGCGTCTGAACACGTGTTGCCGTTCTGCTCGACGCGCACCCAGAGGGTACCCTCGTGTACACCTATCGACGCATCGGGAGAAGCTTTGATTTGTACAGCAAAAGCCCCGGCGAAGGGCCACAGCGTGACAGGGTATTGAGCCTCCACCTTTACAGATGTAGAGCCGGCCCACTGCAGATCAGTCACTTTGCCTAGGACACCCAAACCGTTCAGTACGGTGACGTTGAAGCGGATAGGTAGGCCACCCTTTATGAGAGGCTGATCACACAAAGGTGATAAATAAGGGCAGTCCTTGACCAAGTCAAATGAAGGAGGCACAAGGGTCACACGCGGCACGTACGTCTCCGCACACTGCACGGCTTTCAGCGAATCGATGCGACCGAAGCCCTGGGCCCACATCGAATCTTTGATGGAAGTAGAAGCTTCATTTAAACATTGGCGGACCATGGCCGGGTTCCGCACGGCCGTACCGGCTCGTCGCGCCGCCGACGCCACCAAAGCAGCGACACCCGCAATCGAAGGAGACGCGACGGACGTGCCGTGGTTCGGCGAGCACGTTGCACCTCCAGGCACGGCCCCGAGGACGCCCATGCCCGGCGCCAAATAATCAGGCTTCATGCGAGGTACCCTATCTCCGAGCGGAAAGCCTCTCGACGAGATCGCGGCGACACGACCGCTATCAGCTTCCGACGCACCCACTCCCACGACTTCAACAGCGTCCCCCGGCGCGTTCAGCGTGCCCCAGGCCGGGCCGTCGTTGCCCATGGCACTTACTAGAGTAATACCAGAAGCTACTATTTCTTTGACCTTGTCGCCGAAGGGTCTGTCCGCGAAATCAGGACCGCCCACACTCAAATTAATCACGTCGACGTCATTCTGATGGAGCAAGTAGTTGAAGGCGTCCAGGAACCAGGACGTATAGGATACCTGTTGGTTCGTAAAAACTTTGTGGATTCTCAGTTTTGAGTGTGGAGCGAAGCCCGGGCATTCCTCACTCACACCTGCCACGACGGACGCGATGAAGGTCCCGTGGCCGAAGGTGTCGCTTAAAGTGCGTTCACTCGTCCAATTGATACGTTCCTCCGGTTGTTTCGGGAAGTGGGGGTGGTTGCTCCTTAGACCGGTGTCGAAGATGGCGACCGTCGCGTTCTGGCCTCTTTCGCCATGGTTCCACGTTGCTAGAGCTTCCTTGCCCGGGGCGACTATGACCCTATAGCGCGCCGTGGCTCCTTGTGTAAGGTTCCGGAATTTTGGTTTCATAGTGCTCCGGTCGGGGTCCACTCTGAGGTGTTGCAGTGCTCGTCGCGCGCCCCTTGTTAAGTGCAGCGCCAGGAAGTCCGTCGGCACGTGGCGCCGTCGGCGGTCAGCTGATACCCAGTGCCGGCCCTCGGGACCCAGCGCTTTTGATACAGTCGCGCGGTGCCATGCGCTCGGTGCGTATTCATCAAAACGCACGAGGACGCGCTCGGTTTGTGCTGCGGCTGCTGTGGCAGCATAGAGTAGGAGCCGTCGCATGGCTGCTCTTCTTGGCGTCGAGCGCGGCTCGGCTGCTGCGCCGCGCCAGCCAGCGCTGGTAAATGCCTCGAGACGCACTCCTACGCAGTACAACAGCTCCCAAAAAGCAAGGCCAAAAACCGGAGCTAGTGTGCACAGACACACTAGGAAGGATTTTGTGGAAAGGTACGAGCGACGCTAGAAGCCAACGGGCACTCCGCGAGGCGGTGGAATAGTACGGTTCGCGCATCGGCGCTCGCACTAGCATGAAACCGACGGCTCTAGCGCAAATAAGCTTGGGGCAGGCAGCGGCCGACGGTCTGCGGCAAAGCTACAGCTGTTAGAGTTTGGTAGAGGTGCAGGGGTGCCCCTCGACCGAGCTTAACCAACAGCGCCAGCCGCACCAGCAGCGAACCGCACCCGCAGCGGACAGGGGCAGCCCATACAGCTGCCCACCAAGGCCGAGGCCCAGCGCGACCCGCGTGACGGCCCAGAGCCTTCAAGATGGCCGTGGCCTACATCAAAGCGTTAGTCCAGCTCAACCTGGGCGCCGACGACGCCGCCTTCGACCATAGTATCGAAGTGAAGGAGGACGAGGGCGTAAACGCGGATGATAGTTATTTCAAGTTTGGGGATGCTGCGTTGAAACATATCTTTGACGACGCGACGACGTCGGGTGCCTTGTTCTTCTTCTGGGCGCCGCATCATGGGGATGCGGAAGCCGCGGACGTCTTGCATTGCGCGGCACCGACGATGCCCCCGGAGGGACATAATCGTAGATCAGTACATTTCTTAAAGCTGGGCAAGGTGCCCATGGAGGGGTCGAAGAACGAACTCATGGACGCTCTGCAGTTTGGCGCCTGTACGGCAAATGTCCTGTCGGATATGGCTGGTTTACTTGGTGGATTATTCTTACCAGCCTTCGAAGCGACGAAGACCGACGAGTTGACGCCGGGCCAGATAGCCTACCAGCGAAATTTGGCATCATTCAAGTCCGTCTTGGAACATGCTGCTAGACAGATCGGGGGAGATGTCTCGCTCGAGATCCCTGATGTGGATGTCTCTGCACCTGGCATACTGGAGGACCAAACAGCTTTAGGGGAGTTAGAACACGCCGTGGAAGGGTGGACGACGACCATCCAGCAAGTCGTCGATCAGGAAGCAGCCAAGAGGCCATCTGCATCAGGTCCCTTAGCGGAAGTCGAGTTCTGGCGCGAAAGGCATCGCGCTCTCTCAGCGTTATATGAACAATTGCAACTGCCGCGAGTGCAGGCCATCCTCCTCACCCTCAAGAAAGTGGATGCGCACGCGATGATCGGGTACAATACGTCGTATGGCGAGTTACAAAAGCTCGCCATCGAAGCAAAAGACAACACGAAGTTCCTAGCTACCTTAGAAAGGCATTTTAAGACGTTATCTTCCGGTACATTTGCTTCTATATTGGATACACTACCCACAATGTTAAACGCTATAAGGATGGTCTGGATCATCTCGAGGCACTACAACTCGGACTCGAGAATGGTACCTCTGTTGGAGCGGATCGCACATAAATTAGCGGAGAAAGTCTCGGATGAGGTCAATGTTGCGTCAGTACTGTCATTACCACCGAAACAAGCGCAGACGACCATAACCGAAGCTCGAGCTGTGTTACATGCCTGGGAGGCGACGTATATGGCTACTCGGCAAAGGATAGAAGAGTCCGGCACGCACGTGAGGTGGGAGTTTGACAGAAAGAGACTCTTTGAGCGCACGCGGTACATGGCGCATGTGTTAGGCCACCTCTATGATGTAGCTCAGGTTTTAGATCAATTTGATCAATTCTTAGGACCGGAACTGAGGGCCGTCACGGACGACACGACGCAAGTTGATAAAGTTGTTGCAAGGGTAGAAGCGTTGAAGGAACCTTTGACATCCATAACGTACAACGCGTTCGACCGACGCTACGACGAGTCCTGGCAGTCGCTGATCGACCAGTTCAACGCGAACGTGGCCTCCATCGAAGAGCAGTCGATACATTTTATTGATGATGCGTTCCAGAAGCTACGATCGGCGGAAGGGGCCTTTGAACTCGTCGAGAACTTTCAAAATGTGAAATCGAGGGATGTCATCAATCGGCAGTTTACCACTTTATATGATGAGGTCATGGAGCAGTACATGAAAGAATTAGCTGCCATACATGGGTTATTCGACCAACATAAAGCCAAACCTTTGATCTACGAGAACTACCCTCCAGTTGCGGGTGCGATCGCGTGGGCCCGCGACTTGTATCATAGGGCCAAGAAGCCCATCCTCAAATTTAAACAACATGAAGGATTGTTGGAGACGCCGGAAGGCTTGGAGGCGAAGCAGAAGTACTTGGTCTTTGCTCGCGCGGTCGACGCGTACATCACGTCGCTCTATGAAGCGTGGGAGAAGCAGACGCTGGAGGTGGCTACGGATTTGTTGAAACAACCGATCCTAGCCGCCGTCAACCCCGTGCCGGAAGATACGCGTAAGCGCAAACCTCCGGGGAAGTTTCGCATGCCGCCTCTCCCGTACAAGGTTAATTTTGTACCGGAGTTGGCTCTGATTATTAAAGAAGCGAAGTACCTGGACCGATTGGGTTTCACGATTCCGGAGACGGCCTTGCAAATCGCTCTCCAGGAGGACAAGTTCCACGGCTACGTTCGCGATCTATCTTTGAAACTAAGTCAGTACGATTCGTTAATATCGAAGATCGCGCCCGTTGAATCCGACTTGTTGACGCGACAGGTGGCTATCTTGCAACGTACTCTCAGATCAGGCTTCACGCCCCTGAACTGGAATTCCCAAAGAGTACCCAGTTTCATCGATGCGGTGCAAAAGGCTCTCAATGAATTCTCTGGGGTTGTTTCTCAAATACAAAAGTCCGCAGCCATGATCGACAACGTCGTAAACGCCATTAAAGATACGGTGCTGTTCCAGCCCGCGGACCTGAAGCGCGACCCTCGCACTAAGAAACCAGTGCTCATAGACGTCGGTCAGTTCCATGAAACTGTGGAAGCTACGCGCACAGCTCGACTAAATGATCTACAACAGCAGTACAAGTCGATTGAGCCACTACTGAAGAAGGTGGAAGAGGTCGTCGCGTCTACTGCCAGTAGCGCTTCACCACTCCTAGCGAACTACTACCAGTACTGGGAGAAGCGGCTGTGTAATGCCATTGTCGTCATGGTATCTACGTCTTTGGCAACTTTTAGAGAAATGTTGACACATGAAGATTGTGCACCGTTCTGCCGAGCGGCATGTTTACTAGGTGGCAGGGATGTTGTCGTCACCCCACCCGCCGCCGACGTTTCGAAGTACGTCACGAAATGTATTCGCGGGTTGAGTGAAGCGGCAAAAACGTTCCCACGGTGGAAGCGCGGCACTTGTGTCGAATGTCCCCCGATCGACGTCGGCGAAGACGAGGAGCCGTTTGTCTTTTCCTACCATCAAGATGTAAGTAAGAACCCGCACATCATCAAGCTGAAGGATGATCTGACATCATATCTAAAGCAATTAACAGATGAGGAGGGGGCGATCCAAAGATACAAAGAAAGTTGGAAGATTTATGATACGCAACATGGCTTATGGGACGAGAAGGCTCGCAGGGAGCTAGATAAACTTACGGAGAGTAGTGAGCCTCCGGGTGTCGTGTATTTTGACGCTAAACTCGAAACATATGCGGGATTGGCCAATGACGCTCTAGGACGACCTCGAACTACAGATGTGGACTTCTTGCGCATAGACTGCGACGACGTCTCGAAGGGCGTCGCCAAACAAAGTCTATCTTGGAGAGACCAGTACGGCAAAGTTTTGCGGGACGTTTCCTTCGAGAAGATGACTGGGTTAGTCGATTCGTGGGACGCGTGGCGGCGCGACATCGACGGGACGCAATGTGATAGTATTGAGACGCTCATGTTCGTGCTGAACACGATTGCTAAAGTCGTGGATGCGAGCATGGACATGGAGCTGCAGTACGCCGATGTCTCGGAGAGGTACCGTACCCTCGAACGACATGAGGTCAAGATCGAAGATCATGAACTAGAACTAGCTCACTCGTTAGCAGAGAAATGGCGCGACTTGTACGTGTTCGCAAGAACAAAGGATCTACGACTAGCGAAAGTCAAGGAGGACTTCCGCGCCGTCACGACCGAACAGAGCGAAGCCTTCCAGGAAGAGTTAAAAGAACTGAGAACGCAGTTCTACAGCGACGGTCCGATAGCGGGCAAGGTTTCCCTCGAGGAAGGCGTGTTACTCATGGTCGACTACGCCGAAACGCTCCAAAAATGCGTGGCCAAAAAAGACGAGCTCGTGAACGCAGAAGATCTCTTCGGCATGGAGATGACGTCCTATCCCGTGCTGGTGGAAGTCCAGTCGGAGATGGCGCGCATGAAGATCATTTATGATCTCTACAGTTCATTCGAAAAGTTCCGCGAAGATATGAGTTTGACGGCCTGGGGCGAATTGGATGTGGAGCTGTTGAAGGAGGGCGTCGACAAGGCCGAGAAGGAGATCAAGAAATTACCTAAAGATTTGAAAGAGTTATCGAAGTACAAAGCGTATGAACTCGTCGTAGTGAACTTCAAAGAAAGTCTACCGGTCATCGTGAACCTGAAGAACGACGCCGTCAAGGAAGCCCACTGGCAGCAGCTCGAGGAGTTGACCGGTGTTGCTATTGGGGACGTGAAGACCATAACCCTAGGCAAGATCTTCAGCATGGAGCTGTCGCAGTATGGCGAGGACGTCGACGAGATCGTCGTCTGTGCCATTAATGAGCTGAAGATCGAGAAGGAGATCTACGCCATCGAGAAGTGCTGGTCGACCACCGAATTGGATGTTCGTGAATATAAAAAAGATGGGCAGGTGCGCGGGCACGTGCTCGGTGCGGCCGAAGAGATCAATCTGCAACTCGAGGACCATTTGTTGAACTTACAAACTATGAGTGGTTCTCGTTTTGTTGGAAGGTATGCCCAGAAGGTGAGAACGTGGGAGAAGACCCTGAACATGGTCGTGGAAACGCTAGACGTCTGGTACAACGTGCAACGAAAGTGGATGTACCTCGAGTCCATATTTATCGGTTCCGAGGACATCCGCATGCAGCTGCCCGAGGAAGCGAAGAAGTTCGACAAGATCAACAAGGAGTTCAAGACCATCATGAAGACGACGCATGAACATCCGGTAGTAGTGAAGGCGGCCACGGAGAAAGAATTCGATTCGCTCACGGAGATGGGCGATCGCCTGGACAAGTGCCAGAAGTCGTTGACGGACTACCTAGATACGAAAAGGAACGCCTTTTCGCGTTTCTACTTCATTTCGGATGATGAATTACTCAGTGTCCTCGGTTCGTCCGACCCTACCTCTATACAAGTACATATGTTGAAACTATTTGACAACGTCAAGGAGCTCAAGTTTGGGAGCGGTGCTGCCAAAATCCAAGGCATGATCTCCTCGGAAAAGGAGGGCTTCGACCTGTGTACGAAGGACGTAACGCCACCCGAGAAAGGGGCGAGTCCAGTGGAAGGCGCCGTCGAGGAGTGGATGACTCTGGTTGAACAAGCGATGAAAGATTCCCTCAAAGTCATCTCCAAGACGGGCATCTTCAACTACGCGAACGCCGCGAGAAGCGAGTGGATTTTGGACCCCAGTGTGCTGGGTATGGTCACTCTAGCTGGCTCATTAGTGTGGTGGACCTGGGAGGTCGAGGACGCTTTTAGGGCGGTCAAGCAGGGCGACAAGCACGCCATGAAGACGCTGGAGGCTCGGTTGACTCGTCAGTTGAACGAGTTAGTTGCGATGGTGCGCCAGGACCTGAACAAGATTAACCGCAAAAAAGTGAACACTTTGCTCATTATTGACGTCCATTCTCGTGATATCGTGGACTCCTTCATCCGCGAATCGATCTTGAATGCCAAGGAGTTCGCCTGGGAATCTCAATTAAGATTCTACTGGGATCGAGACGTCGACGACTGCGTGATCAAGCAGTGCACCGGTTTCTTTAGATATGGGTACGAATACATGGGTCTGAACGGGCGCTTGGTGATTACGCCTTTGACGGATCGATGCTACATGACCATCACGCAAGCGCTCACGTTTAAGTTGGGCGGGTCGCCGGCGGGTCCGGCCGGTACGGGTAAGACGGAGACCGTCAAAGATCTGGCCAAGTCGCTAGCTTTGCCTTGCTTCGTGATCAACTGCGGCGAAGGCCTCGACTACAAGGCCATGGGTTCCATCTTCTCTGGTCTCGTACAAGTCGGAGCGTGGGGCTGCTTCGACGAGTTCAACCGCATCAACATCGAGGTGTTGTCTGTGGTGTCAGCGCAGTTGCGGTCCATACAAAACGCCTTGATCTACGACAATCCCACCTGCGACATCGGGAACGGAGACATCCGTGTGAAGCGCGTCGCGGGCTTCGCGACATGTGGCTTCTTCATTACCATGAACCCGGGCTACGCGGGCCGGACGGAGTTACCTGATAACCTCAAGGCATTATTTAGACCGGTGACGATGATCGTTCCTGATTTACAAATGATTTGTGAGATTATGCTCTTCTCCGAGGGTTTCGAGGGTGCGAAAGTTTTAGCAAGGAAGATGACCGTACTTTATAAGTTATCTAAAGAGCAGCTCTCGAAGCAGTACCACTACGACTTTGGGTTGAGATCTCTCAAGTCAGTGCTTGTGATGGCTGGTGGCCTCAAGAGACAGTACAGTGATCTCAGAGAAGATATTGTTTTAATGAGAGTGTTGCGCGATTCGAACATGCCCAAGTACGTCTTCGAGGACGTCCCGCTCTTCAAAGGCTTGATCAAGGACCTGTTTCCCGGTCTTGATGCGCCTCGCGTCGGGTATGAAGATCTTAAGGTCGAGGTAGCCAATCATTTAACGCAGAACGGCTACAAGTGCAGCGACGAGGCGGTCCACAAGGAGCAGTGCGACAAGGTCATCCAGATGTACGAGACCATGATCGTGAGACATACTACCATGATCGTGGGCCCGACCGGGGGCGGCAAAACCGTTGTTTTAGATACTTTGAAAGCCGCTCGCCTGAAGGCGGAAGGCGTCGTCGTGAAGTACTACGTCATCAACCCGAAGGCCCAGCCGCTGAATGAACTGTACGGCGTCATGGACCCTGTTACTCGTGATTGGACCGACGGTGTGTTATCTAGACTCTTCCGAGAGTTGAACGAACCCCTCCCGAAAGCGAAAGAAGGCAAGGAGATGCGCTGGATCATCTACGACGGCGACGTCGACGCCGTCTGGGTCGAGAACATGAATTCAGTTATGGACGACAATAGGTTGTTAACTTTACCCAATGGTGAAAGAATCAGGTTGCAGCCGCACTGCTGCATGATCTGCGAGACCTTTGACCTGCAGTACGCGTCGCCGGCTACGATTAGTAGATGCGGCATGGTCTGGGCCGACCCCAAGAATCTGGGGTATCGACCCTTCTTCGAGAGATGGTTAAGAAAGAGGTGCGGCGACGGCGTCGAGGTGAGAGGTGATCGCGACGAGGAGGCCGAACAACTCCAGTCGTTGTTTGATCAATATGTCCCGCCTTGTGTGGACTACGTGCAGTTAGGATTGGTCGATGGGGAATTAGGAGCAAAGTTGAGGATGGTCGTGCCCGTGACGTCCATCGACATGGTGAAGCAGTTGTGTACGGCCTTAGATGCGTTTCTCACACCAGTGTATGAAGTAGCCGGCCAGGACAACCTGCCAGACATCAACGAGCTCGAGAACGTTTTCGCATTTTGTGTCACGTGGTCGATCGGTGCGCCGTTAGTTGGTTCCAGCCAAGAACAGTTCAACGAGTTCGTGAAGAAGATTTCGTCGTCCAACTTACCGGACGGCATGTTAACCGATAGTGTCTACGACGCCGAGTCCAAAAGGTGGCAGACCTGGGAAAGTCGTGTCGAACCTTACATGGAGCCGAAACCCTTCCGGTTCTATGAAGTGATCGTGCCGACGACGGATTCCACAAAGTTCTCCTATTTACTTAGGGAGTTAGGTCCCAGGAAGCCTGTCTTATTCGTCGGAGCCTCGGGAACGGCAAAGACCACGATCATCATGGACTACCTCGAAGGGCTGTCCGACGACACTGCTCGTAAATTAACGATAGGCTTCTCGTCGAGAACGTCGTCGATGGACGTCCAGAAGAATTTGGAAGTTAATGTGGATAAAAGAACAGGTAATATTTATGGCCCTCCTCTGGGCACGAACCTCGTCGTGTTCATCGACGACATGAACATGCCCAAGGTCGACACGTACGGGACCCAGCAACCCATCACTTTACTCTTAACACTCATCTCGAGGGGCTTCATCTACGATCGGGAAAAAGATTTAACGCAGAAGATCCTGAAGGACATGACCTACATCGGGGCCATGGGCCCGCCGGGCGGCGGCCGGAACAACGTCGACCCGCGCTTCGTCGCGTTGTTCTCGGTCTTCAATTTACCCGACCCTACGAGTGAAGTACTCAAACATATGTACTCCTCAATAATAAATGAGCGACTGCGAGATTTCTCTCCTTCGGTCAAAGACGCGGCGGCGAAGTTCCCCGACGCCATGCTCGAGTTGTTCTCCTACATCTTAGAATCTCTACCGCCCACACCTGCGAAGTTCCATTACATCTTTAACCTGAGAGATCTGTCAAGAGTCACGGAAGGAGTATGTTTGGCCACTCCCGAAGTGTTTGAACGGTCGGAACAACTCGTGAGACTCTTCAGGAACGAAGTCCAGAGAATATTCTGCGACCGCCTCGTGTCGGATGAAGATCTGAGCACGGTAGAGGGCAAGCTCGCGGAGATCATCGGCAGCCAGTGGCCGGAGTCGAAGGAGGACGCCTTAGTGGATCCCATCATCTTTGGCGATTTTGAAAAAGCGGTTGCACGCCTCACGGAGGACGCGGAAGACGCGCGCTTGTATAAAGACATGGGCGACTTTGGGTCTACTCGCAAAATCATGGACGCCGTGTTGGAGGATTACAACCTCAATAGGACGCCTCAAGCGTTAGTTTTGTTTGAAATGGCCCTTTCTCATTTGACACGGGTCCATCGAATCATACGCTTACCTAGGGGTAATGCTCTACTAGTCGGTGTCGGTGGGTCGGGAAAGCAATCTCTGACACGCTTAGCGACGTACTGCGCCGGCTACGACATCTTCTCCATACAATTGATGCGAGGCTACGGAGAAACGGAGTTTCGGGAAGACTTGAAGACCCTCTACAAGCTCCTCGGCACGAAGGAGGTCGTCTTCCTCTTCACGGACGCCCACGTCGCGTTGGAGGGCTTCCTCGAGTTCCTGAACAACATGCTGACCACCGGCATGGTGCCCGCCTTGTACGAGCAGGACGAGATGGACGGCCTCGCGAACAGTGTCAGGAAGCAGTGCAAGGCCGCGGGCATCGTGGACACGTCGGCGAATCTCTGGAAGTTCTACGTGAACAAGTGCCGGAACAACTTACATCTTGTATTAGCGATGTCTCCAAGTGGAGACAAGTTACGACTAAGATGCAGATCCTTCCCAGGATTAATCAGTAACTGCGTCATCGACTGGTTCTTCCCCTGGCCGGAGGATGCTCTGTCGAAAGTAGCGGAGTTCTTCTTGGCCGAGGTCGACCTGCCGGACCAACACCGCGCCAATATAGTACAGCATTTGGTCTTTTCGCACACGCACGTCGTCGCCGAAGCGGCGCGGTTCGCCGAGACGTTGCGGAGGTACTACTACGTCACGCCGAAGAATTACCTCGACTACATCCAGAACTACCACACGCAACTATCCTATAACGAGAAAAAAGTAGGTAACTCTGTCAAGAGGTTAGCTGGCGGCCTGTCGAAGTTAGTGGATGCTGCTAGGGATGTAGATAGGATGTCCATCGAGCTCAAGGACGCGCAGGTCATCGTCAGCGCAAAGACCGTCGAGGTCGAGGCTTTGATCGAGCAAATTACGGAGAAGACGACTATCGCGAACAAACAGAAGGATGAAGCGGAGGTCATGCAGGTCACCGCTTCCGAACAATCTGTGGTCATCGCGCGAGAAAAGGGCAAGGCCGACGCGGCGCTCGAGGAAGCCATCCCGGCCCTAGAAATGGCTGAAAGCGCCCTCGCGAACCTCCACAAGGAGGACATCACGGAGGTGAAGAACTTCGCCAAGCCTCCGGCGCTGGTCCAGGACGCTTGCTTGATGGTCGTTTGTTTGAGACCTACTGGAGTGAAGTTGGACGAGACGTGGGGTGATGCCAAAAAGATGTTGGCCGACACGTCGTTGCTAGATAAGCTCAAGAGGTACCCGAAAGATTCGATAACGGAGAAGATGATGAAGGCCGTGCGCAAGTACTTCAAGAACCCGAAGATGACCGTCGAGAACATGAAGAGCGTCAGTAAAGCGGGTACCGGGTTGTTAGTATGGGTCACGGCCATCAGTAAATATTTCGACGTGGCTAAAAATGTAGAGCCGTTGAAGGCCAAGGTCCGGGACATGGAGAAGCAGCAGGCCAAGACCACCAAGTTACTCGCTGATCTCAATGACCAGCTCGGCGTTCTGTCCAAAGAACTCGGCGAGCTCGACACGAATTTCAAGGAGAAGAATGAAGAGCTCACGGGCCTACAGACGCAAGCGGCGCTCATGGAGAAGCGCCTGGCCGCTGCCTCAAAACTGATAACAGGATTGACGGGCGAGCGGACGCGCTGGACGGCCGACATCGGAGATTTAAATAATAGTAAAGTCCAACTCGTGGGAGATTGTCTGTTGGCGGCCTCATTTCTCTCATACGCAGGAGCGTTCACGTCGGACTTTAGAGCGGGAATGATCTACGACACCTTCGCGAAGAAAGTGGCCTCGTTAAACATTCCCGTGACCGCCGCGTTCAACCTTGAGAGTTTCTTGTCTTCTGATGCGGTCATCCAAGACTGGACCGCGAAAGGACTGCCGGCGGACGAGCACTCCGTGCAGAACGGCATTTTGACCACGGCGGCGTCGCGATTCCCGCTCTGCATCGACCCGCAGCAGCAGGCCGTGAGCTGGATCAAGAACATGTACGGCAAGGACCAGCTCAAGATCAAGTCGTTGTCCGAGTCGGACTTCATGAAGCACTTGGAATTAGCGATCCAGTTCGGCGCGCCGTTTCTCTTCGAAAACGTTGATGAGGAGCTCGATCCGATGCTCGATCCCGTGCTGGAGAAGAACACTTACGTTGAATCGGGGCAGAAACTAATCAAGCTCGGAGATAAAAGTGTGGCGTGGGACGACTCCTTCCGACTGTTCTTTACCACTAAATTGGGCAATCCTCATTACTCTCCCGAGGTCATGGCGAAGACGATGCTGATTAATTATAGCGTGACGCAGGACGGTTTAGCTAATCAGCTCTTGAATGTCGTCGTCGGTCACGAGCGGCCGGATCTGGAAGAACAGTTTAGCGAGTTAGTCGCTGATATGTCGGCGAATGCGTTGATGATCGTGAAGCTCGAGGATACGTTGTTGCATGAGTTGTCGGCGTCCGAGGGCAACATCCTGGACAACTCCGACTTGATTGAAACCTTAAACCAGACCAAAGAGACCAGTACCGCAATCAAGGCCAAGGTCGAGCAGGCGGAATTTACGAAGGCCGAGATCTCCAAGGCTCGCCTCGGGTACACTCCCGTCGCCAAACGTGGTAGCATCTTGTACTTTGTGATGGCATCACTCTCGACCATCTCGTCGATGTACGAAACTTCGTTAGATAGCTTCCTGGGCGTCTTCAACAAAGCTTTAGATCATGCGAAAAAGGATGTGGTGCTAGACAACCGCCTACGAAACATGAGCGAGTCGGTAATGAGGGACGTCTACGACTACACGTGCACGGGCATTTTCGAGCGGCACAAGCTCATGTTCGCGTTTCAGATGACCTGTCAAGTACAAGATGGCAACGGTGATTTGAACCGGGGGGAATTGGATGCTTTTTTGAAGGGCGACACGGGTCTCGATGCGCCGCCCCGAGATTCTCCTGTCACGTGGTTGGGCGCTTCAGGATGGAAAGATCTCCTAGCGTTGTGCGAGATGAACGACGCGTTCGAACAACTACGAAAGGACTTCGAGAAGAACAAGGACGCGTGGAAGGCCTGGTACGACCTGGAGGCGCCTGAAACTGTGGAGCTGCCCGACGGCCACCAGGAGAAACTCACGCCTCTCCAGCGGTTGTGTGTCATGCGATGTTTCCGACCAGATAGGGTCTACAACGCGGTGAAGACCTATGTCATGGGCGCTATCGGCGAGAAGTACGTCCAGCCTCCCGTGTTGGACTATGGTCGTATTTTCGCCCAATCTACGGAACGGTCGCCGATGGTGTTCATTTTGTCTCCCGGTGCGGACCCGCAAGGAGATATTCAGTTGCTTTGTGACGAGAAGGGCATGATGTCGAAATTCAGATTCATCGCTCTCGGCCAGGGTCAAGGACCGAAAGCTGAGCACTTAATAGATGCAGGCACTAAGAATGGTCATTGGGTCCTCCTGCAAAATTGCCACTTGTTAGTTTCATGGTTAAAAATGCTCGAGAAGAAGATGGAGCTCATGAAGGCGCCCCATAAAGATTTTAGACTGTGGATGACGACGGAGCCCACCGAAAGGTTCCCCATGGGCATCCTCCAGAAGTCTCTGAAGGTCGTGACCGAGCCGCCGGACGGCCTGAAGCTGAACATGAGGGCTACTTTTGCGAAGATCGACCAGAGCGTGTTGGACGCGTGTCCGCACGACGCGTTCCGAGCTTGTCTCTTCACGCTAGCTTTCCTCCATGCCGTCGTTCAAGAACGTAGAAAGTACGGGAAGATCGGCTGGAACGTGGCCTACGACTTTAATGAAAGCGACTTTGTGATTAGTAGGAAGTTGGTATCGTTGTATTTAACGAAATCATATGAGGACGACGACGAGTTCCTGCCGTGGGGTTCCCTCAAGTATCTCATTGGGGACGCGATGTACGGCGGCCGCGTCTCGGACAACATGGACCGTAGGGTTTTAGTAACCTATCTGTCGGAGTACATGGGCGACTTCTTGTTCGACACGTGCCAGAAGTTCTACTTCTCGCAGGCGGGCTTCGCGTATGATTTGCCGGAGCCGGGACCCTTGGAAAACTACCAGAAGCACATCGAGAAGCTACCATTGACGAATTCGCCGGCGGTGTTTGGTTTACATCCCAATGCGGAGATCGGCTTCTATTCGAATGCGACGAAGAACATGTGGGTCAATCTTATTAGCTTGCAGCCCCGCTCGGTCGACTCGGGCGGCGGTCTCTCGCGAGATGACATCATCGCGGGCACGGCGAAAGATATCGAGGGCAAGGTGCCCATCGAGTCCTTGGACATCGGGTCGTATGACCTCATGGTCGTGCGCTCCAAACTCTTTGAGCGGAACAGCGTCAACACGCCGACGCCGGCCCAGGTCGTATTGTTGCAAGAACTGGAGCGGTGGAACTTGCTCGTGATCAAGATGGCCGTGACCCTAGCCGACTTACAGAGAGCATTTAGAGGAGAAATAGGCATGTCCGACGACCTCGACGCGTTGGGAGGAAGCCTATTTAACGGCTTTATCCCGCAGATGTGGAAGCGGCTCATGCCGAACACGCAGAAGCCTCTTGGTAGCTGGATGTCGCATTTCTTGGACCGGTACACGCAGTACGACCTCTGGATCGCCCACGGCGAGCCCAAAGTTATCTGGCTGTCGGGCTTGCACATTCCGGAGAGCTATCTGACGGCGTTGGTGCAGACTACTTGTAGGGCCCTGAACTGGCCCCTGGACAAGGCGACGTCGTCGACGAAGGTGACGGAATATACGGAATCGGCCATGCCTCCGGCAAAGCTGGAACATGGGACTTACATCAAAGGGTTGTACCTCGAGGGCGCGGGCTGGGACGCGGAAAAGATGTGCCTCAAGCGCCAGGAACCGAAGGTGCTGGTCGTACCATTACCTATCTTGGAGATGATTCCTTCGGGCGGCGCCGTGAAGCTCCACGGCGTATTCGTCACGCCAGTTTACGTGACGCAAGATCGACGGAACGCCATGGGCGTCGGCCTCGTCTTCGAGGCGAACCTCGCGACGGACGAGCACACCTCGCTGTGGGTGCTGCAGGGCGTCGCCCTGTCGTTGAACACCGATGCATGATCTCCCCGCACCCCCTAGGGGGAGAATTTGCTGCCTAAGAGCCGGTGTGTTTTAGATATAGCTGGGCGCAACGGGATCTCCGTCGCGATCTCCGGGATCCCTTCTCGCATCCGTCGTGAGCCTATCCCCTCGCTTCGCAGCTCGATGGCCGCCGCGTCGACTGCGCATGTGCGCGTGCCTTGTCTCGATTTTCTCCGTGCTCAAGCTTCTCTGCGGTGGAAGAAGGGTGCCTGTTGCGGGGCTACGGCTCTGCACGTGCCAATTCTTCCTAGTTTCTTACTGAGCTCTAGCCCACGCTAATCCGATTGCTTTCCTGGCAAAGGCCTATTATTCCCGTGATACGCGACGCGATCTCACGCGCGCCTCACGCCAATTACGGTACGTGAAGGAACCGCCCTCGCGCGGCCTCGGACGAGCTTTCTAACGCCCCTCCCGCCTCCGCGGCCGAGAGTTAACAGCTGCAACGCTGTGAAACTGCACGGTTGCTGCTCGCCCCGCGTCGCGCGCGCGCGCGTTGGCGGCGCGCGGTAGAGGCGCGCGCGTCACCGCGCCGCCGCGCCGCCGTCCGCCGCTCGCCCCGCCGCGCCGCGCGCGCGCGAACGCGCCAACGCGCCCGCCGTCGATAACGATATATCAAACGAGCGACGCGCGCGACCCGCAACGACCGCGCAGGCCAACAAAAGGCGCACACGAAGCCCTTGAGTAGTTAAGCGGGCACGCCCGCGAGACGCCTACCACCACTTTCAGCGACGGACAACGGCGGCACTAGAGCGTCGTTCTCGAACTACGGGGACTGGATCGACATCAGCGCACCGGGCGTGAGCATCCTCTCGACCATCATCGGCGGCTACTCGCGGTACAGCGGCACGTCGATGGCGTGCCCGCACGTCGCGGGCATCCTGGCCCTCTGCCTGAGCGCGGACCCGAGCCTCGGGCGCCAGGACGCCCTCGATAGGCTCTACGCGACCGCGAGCCCGTTAACCGCGGACCTGGGCGCGGGCATGGCCGACGCCGAGGCCTTCGTGGCGCAATGCGCGAACGGCGCGCCGAGTCCGAAGGACTGGCACGAGGCCACGAACGTGTGTGCGGCCGAAGGCAAGGTCCTCTGCGGCGTCGAGCAGCCGTGCATGAACAAG
>Ga0163110_10000280_pt1 | contig 23599 bp, 18 predicted proteins | sample CRUFie1St17metaG_FD_108703 | JGI IMG/M metagenome (GOLD analysis project Ga0163110, IMG submission 108703) | Marine microbial communities from the Costa Rica Dome - CRUD Field 142mm St17 metaG | ecosystem: Environmental > Aquatic > Marine > Oceanic > Photic zone | place: Costa Rica: the Eastern...
TCCAACATCTTCGCGCCCAACCTGCAGGCCATGGGGTTGATGACGTCCCGCGATTTCGAGAACTACCTGTCCTTGTTCGAGTTGATGGAAGAGTTCGTCACGCCGCCGGACCTGCTCATTTACTTGCGCGCGTCGGTGCCCACGCTTGTGGCCCAAATCCAAAAGCGTGGCCGCGAATACGAGGAGGCCATCCGTTTGGACTACCTCAACCGATTGAACGAGCGCTACGAGGCGTGGATCAGCACGTACAACAAGGGTGAGCTCCTCATCATTGACGTCGACAACAACAACTTCCACGAGGACAAGGAAGACCTCGGGGGCATCATCACAGCCATTGATGGCAAGCTGAACAACCTGTTCAGTTGAGCCTTCCGCTCCGAGGATTTCGGAGTGTCAGGACACAAAAAAAGGCCCGCAACTGCGGGCCTTTTTTGATGCTTGTCAGTGGATTTGATCACATGGTGGGCACACCGATGACCGAGAATCCGAGTTCCACTTCGTCTTTGATGAACCAGTCGAGCTTGTCGTCGAAGGTCTGAGAGTGGTATGTGATGTTGTGCTTGGTGCGGTCGAGGCGGAACTTGCCTTGGATGGCCAAGCCCTTGGTGTCTCCAGGAATGTCTGCAACCACAACTTCCACGGGAATGGTGTAATCCACCGCTTCTCCGTTCATGGTCAGCGTCGCATTCAATTGTGCTTTGCCGTCAGCTCCTTCAGTGACGTCGCTGACGCTGAGGACCGCTTGGGGGTGGGTTTCCACGTTGAAGAAGTCGCCTGAACGCAAGTGGCCCTCGAGGCTTTCCTTTTTTTCGCCCTGCAGGTCGGACACCGCGATGCGCTTCATGTCAAAAATGACCATGCCCTCAGCAATCTGGCCATCCTTCACTCGGAACTTGCCCGTTTCGATGTGCAGGGTGCCGTTGTGGCCGTCTCCGGTCAACTTCTGGGCAGACCACGTCACCTTGGGTTTCACTTTGTTGAGGACGTACACGCCATCCTCAACCGAAGTCTGGATGGTTTCACCTTGGGTCGCAGCGGCCTTGGAGCCTTCTTGCGCGGTTTCTCCGCATGCCACCAAAAGGGTGGCTGCTGCAAAGACGGGGAGGAGGAGTTGCTTCATGTTGTTCATTCGTTTACGTTGGCAACAATCTCCGTGCGCTCTGTGTTCGCTTCGGCATCCTCGGCGTGGCCTTCGCCGTGCCCACCACCCAAGATGGGGGCGATGACCAAACCGACGAGGCAGGTCAACTTGATGAGGATGTTCATGGAAGGTCCAGAAGTGTCCTTGAAGGGGTCACCCACGGTGTCGCCTGTCACGGCTGCCTTGTGGGCGTCGGAACCTTTGTAGGTCATCTCACCGTTGATTTCCACGCCGGCCTCGAAGGACTTCTTGGCGTTGTCCCATGCACCACCTGCGTTGTTTTGGAAGATGGCCCAGAGCACACCGCTCACGGTCACGCCGGCCATGTAGCCGCCGAGGGTCTCCGCAGCCCATGCTGCTTCTGCGCCCAACATGAGGGGCAACAAGCCGATGACCAACGGGAAGAGGATGGTCATGGCGCCTGGGAGCATCATTTCCTTCAATGCAGCTTGGGTGGAGATGTCCACGCACTTGCCGTATTCAGGGGTGCCCGTGCCTTCCAAGATCCCAGGAATCTCTTTGAACTGGCGACGCACTTCCTGCACCATTTCCATGGCGGCCTTGCCAACGCTGTTCATGGCCAAGGCCGAGAACACGACGGGCACCATGCCACCGATGAACAATGCGGCAAGCACGTTGGCCTTGAAGATGTTGATGCCTTCAATGCCTGTGAACTCGACGTACGCCGCGAAGAGGGCCAAAGCTGTCAAGGCCGCAGATGCGATGGCGAAGCCCTTGCCGATGGCGGCGGTGGTGTTTCCGACAGAGTCGAGGATGTCGGTGCGCTCACGCACTTCTTCAGGGAGTTCGCTCATCTCTGCGATGCCACCGGCATTGTCCGCGATGGGACCGAAGGCGTCAATCGCGAGCTGCATGGCCGTGGTGGCCATCATGGAGCAGGCGGCGATCGCCACGCCATAGAATCCGGCAAACTCATAGGCGGCGTAAATGGCCGCAGCGAAGAGGAGGATGGGGCCAAACGTCGAGATCATGCCCGTGGCGAGACCTGCAATGATGTTGGTCGCCGCACCTGTAGATGACTGGCGCACGATGTCGAGTACCGGCTTCTTGCCCAGGCCAGTGTAGTATTCCGTCATGTAAGAAATCGCACCACCCACCACGAGGCCAACGATGACCGAGTAGAAGACGTTCATGGAGCTGAAGGTGCGGGCACCTTCACCAAAGAATTCCATGGTGAGTTGCTCAGGGAGCATCATGTCCACCAAGAAGAAACATGCGATGGCCGTCAAGATGATGGACCCCCAGTTGCCGCGGTTCAAGGCCGCCTGCACTTGGGCTTCCTTGGCGTCGTCACCGACGCGGATCACTTGTGCGCCGAGGATCGAGAACACGATGCCGAGGGCAGAAATCACAAGGGGCAACAAGATGGTGGACATGCCTCCGAAGTTGTCGGAGATGCTGCCACCCATGTCGCTGATCACGTAGTTTCCGAGCACCATGGCCGCCAACACGGTGGCGACGTAAGAACCAAAGAGGTCGGCACCCATGCCGGCCACGTCACCCACGTTGTCGCCCACGTTGTCGGCGATGGTGGCGGGGTTTCGGGGGTCGTCCTCAGGAATGCCTGCTTCCACCTTTCCGACGAGGTCGGCTCCGACGTCTGCAGCTTTCGTGTAGATGCCGCCGCCCACGCGGGCAAACAGGGCGATGCTTTCAGCACCGAGGGAGAATCCGGCGAGGGCTTCGAGGATGACGGTCATTTGGTCCACGGAGGTGCCTTCTGCACCGCCGCCCATCCAACCGAGGAGGAGGATGAAGAGGGCACTCAATCCAAAGACTGCGAGGCCAGCCACGCCGAGGCCCATCACCATGCCACCGGTGAAGGAGACCTTCAGACCCTCGCTCAAGCTCGTGCGAGCGGCTTGGGTGGTGCGGACGTTGGCTTGGGTGGCGATGCGCATGCCGATGTTGCCTGCGAGTGCTGAGAACACGGCACCGATGACAAACGCGACCACGATGAACCAGTGGGTGGTTTCCACCATGGAAGACACGAGGCCGAGGAGGGCACCTGCCACGACGACGAACACCGCAAGGATGCGGTACTCAGCGCTCAAAAAAGCGAGGGCGCCTTCGTGAATGTGCTGCGCGATTTCGCTCATACGAGCTTCGCCGGTGCTTTGCTTGCGCACCCACGCGGCCTGAACGGCCATGACAATGAGGCCGAGAATGGCCAAACCTGGAACGAGGTAGAGCAGTGATTGCTGCATGAGGTTGAGATTGTGGGGCCGCCATTCGGCCCGGATTGATCTAAAGTTGTTTTGAAAGTCTGTCTTAGGCGACGTAAGCTACGTCTTTGCAAGCCTCCACGATGTCCTTCACTTGGGGAAGGGCCTCCTCAATGAGGCTCGTTGAGAACGCAAATGGGGTGTCACTCTGGCAGAGGCGGCGGATTGGCGCGTCGAGGTGATCGAACGCGTGACGCTGCACCCGGTAGGTGATTTCAGTGGCAATGGACGCCACAGGGAAGCTCTCTTCCACAATCACCAAGCGGTTGGTTTTCTTGATGCTCTCCACAATGGTGTCGAGGTCCAAAGGACGAATGGTGACGAGGTCGATGATCTCTGCTTCGATGCCTTCTTTGGCGAGTTCGTCGGCCGCAGCGTGCACGTCCTTGAGGATCTTGCCGAAGGACACGATGGTGACGTCGTCGCCTTTGCGGCGGACGTTGGCCTTGCCGATGGGCACGAGGAATTCTCCTTCTGGAATCATGCCCTTGTCGCCGTACATCTTCTCAGACTCCATGACGAGCACGGGGTCGTTGTCGCGGATGGCGGACTTCAATAGGCCCTTTGCTTCATAAGGCGTGAAAGGGGTCACCACTTTGAGGCCCGGCATGGAAGCGTACAGGCTTTCGTAGCTCTGGCTGTGCGTGGCTGCAAGCTGTCCAGCGGTGCCATTGGGGCCGCGGAACACGATGGGCACGGAGAACTGTCCGCCGCTCATCTGGAGCATTTTGGAAGCGTGGTTGATGATTTGGTCCGAGGCCAAAACCGCAAAGTTCCACGTCATGTACTCCACGATGGGACGCAGGCCATTCATGGCTGCACCCACCGCAATGGCACTGAATCCGAGCTCGGCGATGGGGGTGTCAATGACACGGTCCGCACCAAACTCATCCAACATGCCTTTGGAGGCTTTGTAGGCGCCGTTGTACTCAGCCACTTCCTCCCCGAGGAGGAAGACTGACTCGTCCCGACGCATCTCTTCGCTCATGGCCTCGGCCACGGCTTCCCTGAAAGTGACTTCACGCATTGTAGGTCCGATTTGGGCGGCAAAGGTAATTGATTAAGCAATGCCAAGTCCAAAAGGGGGGATTGGATGCATTTTCGGGGCATCGAATCGTCCGTGCTGACCTACCTTTGGGGCTCCTTCGATGCGGTCATTTGGGCCCTCGAAGTAAATCAATCAATGACCATGAAGTTTCTCGTTTGCATCAGCAAAGCCCCGGACACCACGAGCCGGATTGCCTTCACCGAAGGCGACACGCAATTTGACGCCAATGGCGTTCAATTCATTGTCAACCCCTATGACGAGTGGTACGCCCTCGTCCGTGCGCTCGAATTGAAAGAGCAGCACGGAGGCAGCGTCACGACCATCACGGTCGGTGAGGCGGATTGCGATCCCGTCATCCGCAAGGCCTTAGCCATCGGGGCAGACGATGCCCTACGCATTGACGCAAATCCTCAAGACGCCTTGCACACCGCCTCACTCATTGCCCACCATGCCAAGCAAGGCGGGTACGACGTTGTGCTTTGCGGAAAGGAGACCATCGACCACAACGGTTCTGTCGTGGGAGGCATGGTGGCTGAAATGCTCGATACAGCCTACATCTCACTCGCCACGTCGCTCGACCTCGACGGGGGCAAGGCGCAGGCCAAGCGTGAGGTAAGCGGCGGCCTTGAAACGGTCGAAGCCACGCTTCCCGTGGTTGTGAGCGCGGCCAAGGGTCTGGCGGAGCAACGCATCCCCAACATGCGCGGCATCATGGCTGCGCGCACCAAGCCGTTGAACGTGGTGCCTGCCGAAGGCGGCGTCCAAGGCACGGCGGTGTCCAAGTTTGAGCTTCCTCCTGCGAAAGGAGATTGCAAAATGGTGTCTGCCGATGCCCCTGAAGAACTCGTGCGTTTGTTGCGCGAAGAAGCCAAAGTCCTCTAACCCCAAAATTTGAAAGACATGAATTGTTTGACATTTGTCCCTACAAAGAATGGCCAGGCCACCAAGGCTGGCTTGGAAGCCGTGTCCTACGCAAAGCAATGTGGGGCGACCGTCACCGCATTGGTGGTGGGTGAACTGAATGGAGATGGCGGCGCAGGTGCTGCAGGTGCGTCGAAGGTGTTGCACATGGGCGACAACCTTCAAGACGAAGGCCAAATCGCACGCGTTGTGGCTGCTGCCGCAGACGCAGAAGGGGCCACCCTCGTCGTGGCGCCTCACGACCACATCGGTCGGGCAGTGGCTCCCCGTGTGGCCGTGCGCATGGGCGCAGGCATGGTGCCTGGCGTCACAGGCCTGCTCCAAGGCTCAGAAGTGAAAAAGAACGTGTTCAGCGGCAAGGCCATGGCTCACGTGAACATTGAAACGGAAAAGAAAGTCGTGACCACCACGCCCAATGCGTTTGGGGTGGCGTCTGACGGGGCGGCGGCCTCGGTCGAGGCATTCGCAGCCGATGCGGGCGAGGCCCGACTCACCGTGAAAGGATTTGAGGCCTCCAGCGAGGACGGCTCTGTACCGCTTCCCGAGGCGGTGCGTGTGGTCTCTGCAGGACGCGGCTTGAAGGGTCCTGAGCACTGGGGCATTGTGGAAGAATTGGCCCAGGCCATGCAAGCCACCAAGGCGTGCAGCCGTCCAGTCAGCGACATGGGATGGCGTCCTCACCACGAACACGTAGGACAAACGGGCATCACCATCCGCCCAGACCTTTACATCGCGGCAGGCATTTCTGGCGCCATCCAACACCTCGCAGGGGTCAACCAGAGCAAAGTCATTGTGGCCATCAACACCGATCCAGAGGCGCCGTTATTCAAGGCGGCCGATTACGGAATCGTGGGCGATGCCTTTGAGGTTTTGCCCAAATTGACCGCGGCGATCAAGACCTTGGGCTGATCCCACATCACCTCGCATCCTGATGAAGAAAATCGACCTTGAAATCTTGGACATCGCCTTGAGCGGTTCATCCTCAGGGGCGTATGCACTCGTCTTGGGTGAGGTGAACGGCAAGCGCAAGCTTCCCATTGTCATTGGTGGGGCAGAAGCACAATCCATCGCCATCGAGCTGGAGAACATGAGGCCGAGCCGTCCATTGACGCACGACCTCATGAAGAACACGCTTTCGGCGTTTGGCATGGAGGTGACGGAGGTGCTCATTCACAAGATGATGGAGGGCATTTTCTATGCCCAATTGACGGTGACCGACGGGATTCGAGAAGAACAGATCGATTCGCGCTCTTCGGATGCGGTGGCGGTGGCGGTTCGGTTCGGATGCCCCATCCGATGCAGTCAGCAAGTGATGGACGAGGCTGGGGTGGACCTCGACGGCTCTGAAAGTGAGACGCAAGGAGAGGAGTCCCCGAAGGCGAAGAAGCCCAAGGCGCCCAAGAAATTGTCCTTGAAGGACTTGCAGCGCCAGTTGGAGGAGGCGATTGCCACCGAGAACTACGAGTTGGCCTCGGAGCTGAAGAAGCGGATCGACGAGTTCGAGAGCTGAGTCCTTGCGGCAGCATTTTGTCATGACATGCCGGGCGAAGGGCAGTATCTTCGTGGCATGAACAAATCAGTAGGCATCATCATGGGCAGCGCAAGCGACTTGCCTGTGATGGAAGGTGCTCAGCGCGTCCTTCGTGAATTGGGTGTGACGTGTGAAATGACGGTGGTGTCTGCGCACCGCACTCCCGACCGAATGGTGGACTATGCACGCGGCGCTGCCGAACGAGGCATCGGTGTCATCATTGCTGGCGCAGGAGGTGCCGCACATTTGCCGGGCATGACCGCGTCCTTGACGCCGCTTCCTGTCATTGGGGTGCCCATCAAGAGCCGCAACAGCATTGACGGCTGGGATTCGGTCTTGAGCATCCTTCAGATGCCGTCCGGCGTGCCTGTGGCCACCGTGGCATTGGATGGCGGGACGAACGCCGGCATCTTGGCCGCCCAAATCCTCGGCGCCACCGACGACGCCCTCCGCGCGCGCATTGCCGCATTCAAGGAGGGCCTCAAGGACAAGGTCATGGGGTCGATTGACGCGGTGGAATCTCACGACGCAAAGTGATGTCCACCCACGTGACGTATCGGCCTTCTGAGCTGGATGCCAAGAAGCTGCACGGATGCCTGCTCGGCGGCATTGCGCCACGTCCGATTGCCTTTGTCAGCACGGTCGATGGCCTGGGAAGGGTGAACCTCGCCCCGTTCAGCTACTTCAATGTGTTTTCGGCGAACCCGCCCATGGTGATTTTCTCTCCTGCACGACGAGGCCGAGATGCCACGACCAAACACACGTGGGACAACGTGCAAGAAGTGGGGGAAGTGGTGGTGAATTTGGTGGATCACGCCTTGGTTCACGCCTGCTCGCTTGCCAGCACGGACTACGCCGAGGGCGTGGATGAATTTGTCAAGGCAGGTTTGACGCCGGTGCCTTCAGAGGCGGTGCAGCCTCCCCGCGTGGGGGAATCTCCGGTTCAACTGGAATGCAAGGTGATGAAATTGGAGTCGCTCGGAGACCAAGGAGGTGCCGGACAGTTGGTGTTTGCCGAAATCTTGCGCATGCACTTCCGCGAGGACGTGTTGAACGAGGCGGGTGTGCCCGACGCAACCAAGTTGGACTTGGTCGGACGCTGTGGAGGGGCGCATTACGTGCGTGCCCACGGTGACGCCTTGTTCGCGGTGCCCAAGCCGCTTGGCGTCATGGGCATGGGGGTCGATGCATTGCCGGAAGACATCCGAACAAGTCGGGTACTGACCGGAAATCACCTCGCCATGTTGGGGGGGACCGAGACCATGCCGGACGAGACCGACGTCAACGAGCACAAACTCTTGGAGTTGGCCGACGTGTTCATGGAGCACGAGGACGACGGCGCGACGTTGGAGAAAGCTTTGCACCACATGGCGGCAGATTTTTTGGACAAGGGCATGGTGGATGAAGCGTGGAAAACCCTGCTCGCTTTCAACGCCGGTTGACGCGGAAAAAAGAGGCCCAACGCCTACCTTCGTTTCATGGCATTTGAAGTGAAAGGCACCCTCAAGAAGCTGTTTGACCAGCAAGATTTTCCCAGTGGATTCTACAAGCGCGACTTCGTCGTGACGACCATGGAGCAGTACCCGCAGGACATCAAGTTCTCGGCGCTCAAGGAAAAGTCAGAGCAGCTTGGTCAGTACGCCGAGGGCGATGTGGTGAATGTGAAGTTTGACCTGCGTGGCCGTGAGTACAATGGTCAGTACTACGTGGATTTGAACGCGTGGCGCATTGAGCGTGGCGATCAAGCCGGTGGTGCAGAAGCAGGGCAGCAGCCCGCGGCTGTGAGCGCGGCGCCCATGCCACCTGTCCCACCGATGCCTGCAGCCGCACCTGCGGACGACGACGACCTGCCCTTCTAAACGGCCTGAATGGCTGGCAAACACGTCCAAGAATCCACGCTGGAGCGTGCGCTTGACGCGTACGCCCGTGGATTTCAACGTTGGTTGCCCAGTCCGTTCACCATTGCGGTGATGTTGACAGCCCTCGCGGGATGCTTGGCCTTGCGACAGGCCACGCCCCATGAGGTGCTCGATGCTTGGGCCCAAGGCCTTTGGAACCCGGGGCTGATCCGATTTGGGTTTCAGGCCATGTTCATGTTGGTGTTGGGCCACGTGTTGGCGTTGGCGCCTCCTGTGTTGAAAGCCCTCCGCAGGGCCATTGATTGGATTGTCTTGACGCCTGCGCATGCCCCGGCCAAAGTGGCGCTGCTGAGCATGGCGCTCGGCTGGCTCAACTGGGGTCTTGGATTGATTGCGGGCGCGATTTTGGTGCGTGGCGTCATGGACCGGCGTCGGGCCGAAGGGGACGCCTCTCCGTTGCGTGAGGTGTCTTTGGGGGTGCTGGGTGCCGCTGGGTACACGGGCCTGTTGGTTTGGCATGGAGGATTGGGAGGTTCGGCGCCCTTGAAAGTGGCTGAGCAAGGGCACTTGGCGTCGCTGGTGCCCAATGCCCCGTGGGCTTCAGAATTGCCGGACGCGTTGACCTTGAGTGAGACGGCCTTGACGGTGTGGAGCCAAGCCGTGACTTGGACCACAGTGGTTGTTGTGGTCCTCACGTTTTTGTGGCTGGGTCGTCGGATTGGAGGCGGTTCGGACAACGCGTTGCCCGAGGTGGCGGATGCACGGCGTGCACCCAAAAAAACCGAGGCACGTGCGGAAGGATTGTCAGAGCGTTTGGACCGAGGTCGGGTCATCCCGTGGGTTCTGGGCGTGGCTTGTGTGGTTGGCGCAGCGTCATGGGCGTGGGCGTCGGGGCCTTTGTCCAAGTTGGCATTTGTGACGCCCGATTGGATCAACATGGTCTTGCTGGGTGCGGCGTTGTTGGCCCATGGTGAAGTGCGTGGATTGTTGAGTGCCCTCGATGAGGCCATTTCTGGGGCTTCGGGCATTTTGGTGCAATTCCCGCTCTACTTCGGCATCATGGGCATGGTGTCTGGCACGGGATTGGGGGCCTGGCTCGCCGCCTCCTTGGTGGGGGCGACCTCCGCCAATTGGCTTCCCGAGGCGCTGTTTGTTTCCTCTGGGGTTTTGAATGTGTTTGTGCCCAGCGGGGGTGGCCAATGGGCCGTGCAGGGTCCCCTCGTTTTGGAGGCGTGCCATGCGTTGGGGGTGCCCCTGGAGCGGGGCATCATGGCCATGGCGTTTGGGGACGAATTGACCAACATGCTGCAGCCGTTTTGGGCGTTGCCGCTGTTGGGCATCACCGGACTGTCCGCCCGCGACATCTTGCCTTACACGTTGCTGGTGATGGGCGTGGCGGGCGCAGTGATGCTGGCGTTTTTGTCATGTTGGGCCTAAGCGCACGGGCCAGCGCACCACGATTCACTTTCCCACCGACCTTTGCATGGTGAATCCAGAATTCCAAACCCACATTCTGCCCAACGGCCTGCGCATCATTCATGCGTGGATGCCGCGGGAAGTGACACATTGTGCCCTGGTGGTCAATGCGGGTACGAGAGACGAGGGGGAAGGGGAAGCGGGTTTGGCCCATTTCATTGAGCATGTGCTCTTCAAGGGGACGCACAAGCGCAAGGCGTTTCACATCCTGAATCGGATGGAATCGGTGGGCGGCGAAATCAACGCCTACACCACCAAGGAGGACACTTGGATCACATCCTCTCAGCGCAGCAAAGACACCGAGCGCGCCCTGGAGTTGTTGGCCGACATCGCGTTTCAAAGTGTGTTTCCCGAGGTGGAGATGGACAAGGAGCGGGATGTCATCCTCGATGAAATTGCGGGCGTTCAGGACCAGCCAGGCGATGTCATTTTTGAGTCCTTTGAAGCAGGACTGTACCAAGGCCATGCACTGGCGGCACCGATTTTGGGCGATGCGGAAAGTGTGAAGCGGTTGACGCGGAGGCAGGTTCAAGGCTTCGTGTCACGCCACTACCGACCCGACAACATGGTTCTCGGTGTGGTGGGGGCGGTCACCTGGGAGGCCGTCTTGAAGTGGGCTGAACGGTACTTTGGGGCTTTTTCTTCAGGGCCCAAGTCGGCCGATGTCGGCCGCGTCGCGCCAAAGCCTGCAGGCGTGTTTGTGCAAACGCTGCCCAAAGGCATCCACCAAGTTCACCACATCACAGGATGCGTGGCGCCGGGGGGCAACAGCAAGGACAAGCTGGCGATGACGATGTTGGCCAACCTGTTGGGCGGTCCAGCCATGAATTGCAGGTTGAACCTCAACATTCGAGAGAAGCACGGGATGGCGTACCACATCGAGGCCAACCACGTGGTTTACCAAGACACGGGGGTGTTCAATGTGTACTTCGGCACCGACGCCCGCTTCCACAAGCGGGTTGAGCGCTTGGTCCGAAAGGAACTGGACGTCATCCGGACCAAAGCCTTGGGCACCCGCCAACTTCACGATGCCAAGCAGCAACTGTTGGGTCAAATTGCCTTGGGCCACGAGCATGGAGCCACGGTGCTTTCAGGCCTTGCCAAGACGTACTTGATGTACGACCGTGTGGAGACCTTGGATTCGTTGGTTCAGGCGATTGAGGCGCTCCGGGCCTCCGACTTGTTGGAGGTGGCCAACACGTGGCTGGCGCCGGAATCCCTCAGCAGCTTGACGTTCTCTACACCCTCCTGAATCCGTCAGTCTCGGCCAAAGCTGTGCCAGTCGTTGTGACGCTCTTCGATGCCGTTTTTGATGGATCGAATTTTCAATGCGAGGTTGGCCCAGATTCGATCGTGACCTTGAATCAACTCCTTCATGGCTTCGTCGTCGTTGTCCGCGGCCAACGCCATCAGCGCGAGCACAGGATGATCGTGGTTGCGCAACCATTGCACGGCGCGCGGATCGCCCTCAGCCCCGCCACACAGCGCCATCAATTCCGGAAACCCTTCGTTGATGAGCCACGTCCGCGCTTCGGATTGGTTGTGCATCGCATGAACAAAGAGGCCAAGCTCGGGATAGCCGTGGCCCAGGAGCCAGTCTCGGAGTTCGCCATTGCCCGAAATGGCTTCGCCCCAAGCGATCAATACTTTCGTGGGATACTGCCGTGCCATGACTGAAAGGTAGGGACGAGGTCGCGGACTACCTTCGCGTCCTTGAAAACGCCCATCTTCACCCGAACCTTTTGGTTGCTCTGCACGGGAACCGTGTTGTTCATGGCCAGTTTTGGCATGCTGTTGCCGGAGTTGCCGGGCTATTTGGCCCAAATGGGCGCACACCATCTCATCGGTTGGATTGTGGCGCTGTTCACCATTGGTGCGTTCTTCAGTCGTTTTGTGTCGGGGCGTATGGCGGATCGGGCGGGGCGCAAGCCGGTGATGCTTTTTGGCACTGCGGTCACGGCCCTGGCGGGGTTCGCGTACATCGGTGTGGCGCGCATGGACAATGTGGCCATGGCGGTGACGGGCTTTTTGGTGGTGCGGCTCCTTCACGGTTTGTCGACGGGCTTCCGTCCCACGGGCACCAGTGCATTCTTGACGGACATCGTCCCCGCCCAAAGAAGGGGAGAGGCCCTTGGATACCTCGGTGTGGCAGGCAATGCCGGCATGGCTTTGGGCCCAGCTTTGGGCAGTTGGTTGGCCGTGGAGTTTGGCTACGATGCCATGTTTTTGGCGAGCAGCGCGTTGGGGGTAGCTGCCTACGGAATGACGTCGCTGTTGCCCGAATCCCTTCCTCAACCGAGGAAAGTGCAATGGGGCGACCTCAATGTGTTTGAAGGAGGCAGCTTGGAGCGGGCAGCGTGGCCGTCGTCGGTGTTCTTGTTGCCTGTTGCACTCGCTTTCGGGGCGTTCTTGACGGTCACCCCTGACCTCGTCGAGGGGCTGGGGTTCAAGTACAAAGGGTCGTTCAACACGGTGGTGGTCGCGGCCTCGATTGTGGCGCGGCTGATCGCAGGAAAGGCGTCCGATCGACATGGACGGGTGGAGTTGCTCATGGTGGGCGCCGTGTTGTTGGCGTTGGGCATGACGTTGTTCTCCAATGCCACAACGGTTCCCATGCTGCTCACCGCGGGTGTGGTGTACGGGTTGTCCATTGGCATCAACATGCCCGCCATTTTCGCGTGGACCATTGATCTTGCGCCAGAGGGGAAAGCAGCCACGTCCTTGAGCACGATGCTGATGGCACTGGAGGTGGGCATCGGCGGAGGTGCCTATGTTTCAGGAACATGGTACGCCACCAATCCTGAAGTCTTGTTGTCGTTGTACGGCGGTTGTGCCTTTTTGGGCTTGGCAGGGTTTGCCTTTCTGGTCTGGTGGCGGCTCGTTCACAAAAACGGAGGTTTCGCCCGTTGATAACTCCGGCGAGTCATGGCCCCTTCAGGGACCTTCAACGCTATCTTGTCATCCATGGAAATGTTGCTCGAAAAACAACTGCAGGCGGCTTTGACGGAACGCAAAGCGGTCATGGGCGAGTTCTTGCGATTGAAGGCCGAGTTGGCGCGCACCCAGCAACGCAACGATGACCTGAGATCTGAAAATCGCGCCCTGCGCGAAGCGCTTCATGCAGCTGAGCACGAGGTGAGCAATTTGTTCGCCTACGCAACCCAAGTGGGTGAAGAAGCGTCTTCTTGATCCCCCTCCACTCCGATTCACAATCGACACGAAAAAAGGCCATCCGCGAGGATGGCCTTTTTCATGCGGCAAAGGAAATGCGGTTACGCCACTTCCAATCCTGCAGACTGGGTGGGGAAGGCGCGATCGACCTTCTTGAACAGTCCTTGCAACACCTTGCCAGGCCCCACTTCGGTGACCTCGGAAGCCCCGTCGGCAATTATGGTCTGCATGGTTTGCGTCCAACGCACCGGCGCGGTCAGTTGCGCCACGAGTTGTTGACGGATCAAATCCGGGTCGCTCGTGGGTTCCGCACTGACGTTTTGGTAGATGGGGCAACGGGGCGCTTGGATGTCGGCCTGCGCAATGGCAGAAGCCAGTTCTTCGCGGGCAGGCTCCATCAAAGGGCTGTGGAAGGCTCCTCCCACGGGAAGCATCAGCGCACGCCGTGCACCTGCCTCACTCAATGCGGCGCAGGCGGCCTCCACAGCAGGGACTTCTCCTGAGATGACGAGCTGTCCTGGGCAGTTGTAGTTGGCGGCAACCACCACACCGTCGATGGTGTTGCAGATGTCCTCCACCACGTCGTTGTCCAGGCCGAGCACTGCCGCCATGGTCGACGGTTGCAACTCACACGCCTTTTGCATGGCGTTGGCGCGGGCGCTCACAAGGCGCAACCCATCGGCGAACGACAACGCGCCTGCAGCCACAAGCGCACTGAATTCACCCAAGCTGTGGCCTGCGACCATGTCGGGTTGAAACGCCTCGCCCAAACACTCGGCAAGGATGACCGAGTGCAGGAAAATGGCGGGTTGGGTCACCTTGGTCTGTTTGAGTTCTTCGTCGCTGCCTTCAAACATGATGGAGGCAATGTCGAAGCCGAGAATGTCGTTGGCTTCTTCAAAGCGTGCACGGGCTTGTGGTGAAGCGTCGTACAGGTCTTTCCCCATGCCGGAGAACTGGGCGCCTTGGCCCGGGAACACAAAAGCTTTCATGTCAAGAAAATTTCAAGGACAAACCTACAGCAAGGATTTGTTTTAGCTGGACGCCAGGGCCCATTTCGCCTTCATCCCCGGGAATGTCTGGGTCGGGTTCTCGCAAGAGGAGTTCGACGTCCTTGTCGTAGATCAGGGTGAGACCCAAGGTGGTCGAGAGCCAGTCGTTCACCTTCAAGGTCAAAACGTGGTCCGAAAAGATGTCCACGGCTTCGGGCTCCTCGAGGTAGTTGCTGAAGAGGTCGAGACGCACGGCATACGTGACATTCTCGGTGACCTGCTCCTTCAATCCAAGGCGGATGTAGCCTCCCACCTCGTGTCGAGTCTGTTCTCCCGGGGCAACCCCAAACATGCCTGCAGCCGACAGCGAATCGTCCAAAACATAGGTGGATTTCGAGGTGAAAGGGGCGAGGAACACGGTGGTGGTGGGGGTCGGTTTCAAATCCAATCCGAGGGCCACCACGAGGTATCCTGGAGCCATGAAGCGTGACGTCACTTGAGAAGGGTCGGGGACCCCGTTGACCGCGGCAAAACCAGGGGCCATTTGGGTCCGGAAACTCCCGAGTGCCGTGAGTGCGCCTTTGTCCTTGAGTCGGTATCCGAGTTTGGAGGCCAATTCAATGCGGTCGTCGGTTTTCAGAATGATGTTCTCATCGGGGCGATGGAGCAGACCGAAGGCTGCATGGAGTTCCGTGTCCCACCCAAAGGTCGTGCCGTCGTATTCCCAGAACTGGTCGAGCTTGGCAATGAGGCTCGCCGAGCTTTGTCCACCGGCGGCCCATTGGCTCAACTGAACTTGGCTGAATTGCACATTGATCAGGGTCTCGTGCTTCTGGTAAACCGTGTCTGCATCACTGACAACGGGCGCCCGCAATCGCGTTTCCTCGCCGCTGCCCAAGGGGGTGACAATCGACTGCGCCGCGAGGTTGCCCCACGCGAGCGCCATCAACCCGATCACCCATCGCATTTGCATCTCCCTCGAACCTCCATCGAATCAACGAATCATGGTCACGTGCCCCGTGTAGGTCTTGGCACCTTGGCCATCCTTCTTTTTGATGAGGATGCGCCACGCAAAGACCTCTCCACCGCTGCTGTAGTGCGCTCCCTCTCCGGACAAATCGTTGCCGCCGATCCACGCTTTGTTCGGGTCGGTGGTGTAGAAGACACGGTCTCCCGATCGTGTGAACACGGAACACTCGTAGGTGGCGATGACATCCTGACCAATGATGGAGGGAAGCCACGCGTCATTCAACCCATCGTTGTCGGGTGTGAAGGCTGTGGGCACGTAGATGTACAGGTCGGTGTAGACCTCGATTTCTTGGGAGTACACGTCGGTGCAGCCATACTCGTTGACCACTTGCAACTGGGCGTTGTAGAATCCAGCGGCTTCGTATTCCACTTCGGGATCCAATTCGCTGGAGCCTTCTCCGTTTCCGAAAGACCAAATGTTTTCGATTTGTCCCTCTGAGAGGTTCACAAACTCAACCACCGGATTCACGTATTCGATCAGGGTGTCTGGCAACACCGCGAATTCAGCCACGGGTGGGGTGCGGCCTTCGAAGGCATTCACGTATTCCGTGTCCACCGAGCAAATCAGCTCATGGCCATCGATGATGTGGGTGTTGGACACCGTGAATTCGGCATTGTAATACCCCGGGAATTCCACGTCAAGTTCCAGGGGAGAGAGGAAATTCTCATAGGTCGGGTATCCCGGGATGGACATGGAGAAGTTGGCGGCCCCAGAGGAGGAGTTCAAAATCGACACCGTCGTGGGGAGACAAATGGAAGGCTGCTCGAAGGTCAACTCCGGCACTGGCAAACCTCGGACCGTGAAGGGCACGTTGGAGGTGGTTTGTGCGCATCCGTAGCTGTTGGTGATTTCCAGCACCACGTTCAACACCCCCGCAGTGTCCACGCAAATCGAGGGGAAGGGGGTAGTCAAATCGTCAGTGACCAAGTTGTTTTGGATCAAGTCTCCCAAGGGGGTCACAAACCACTCGTAGCTCAGGCTGTCGCCCTCACACACGCTGTAGGCCGCGGTGTCATGAAGGACGGGCACGCAGTTCAAATTCGCGAGATCCAAACAAGCCTGAGGTGCTTCCAAAGAGAAGTTGGGCAGCGGGGTGGGGTTGACCACCGTGCTGTCAACTGCGGAACTCTCGCAGAACACCGTCTCCCCATTCACAAGGGTGTGCTCGTACCGGACGGTGACTTTGGTCGAATCGGTGAAGGGACATTCCGTAGGGTTGACAAAATTGACGCAGAAGCCATCGTTGCTGCTGCCCGCTTCGTTGTCCCAGAAGTACAACACGTCCACCCCGGACAAATCTTCATTCAGCAGGGCAACTTGCATGCAATCTGTGGAGGGGGAGCATTGGTCCTCCAGCAATTCGTCGGTGATGTCAAGGATGGGCGTGGCCACCACCTGCATTTCGTAAGACACCGTTTCAGAGAGGCACCCATTGTCATCTTTCACGTACACCGAGAAGATCAGGTTGGGTTCAGCCTCGGGAGTGACGCCGTTGGCCGAGGAGACGTCGAGGCCAAACGTCGTGGCACCTAGGTCGACCATGGAAGTGTCGGCATTGGACGAAGCCGTCCACGTGGGCGTATAAATGAACGCTCCGTTGGGGTCGATGACCTCACAAACGACGGATCCCAAGCCATCTTGACAGATGCCAGCATCGCCATCGACGCCAATGACTGGGTTGGCGATCACGTCGAAAGTCTCCGTGCCGAACGTGCTGCAGTAGATGGTATCCGCTTGGGCAAAGTAGGCCCGGTACTTGGTCACTTCAAACGTGGTTTCCTCGCTCTGCAGTGAGAAAGAGACGGTGTTGCTCACCTCGTTCATGACATCCAAGCCGGCCGAAGTCCAATAGTCGTACGTCACGTACTGTGGCAAGTCCGTGTTGAGGTCTTGGAACGTGAGAACGTCGCCATCGCAGTAGGGCACAGGATCGCCAGCAAAGTTCATTTCCAATTCAGGCTCGTCAAAAATGACGAGAAGGATGTCTCCGGTCGCTTCGCAGGTGACGGTCTCGGTGTCACTCACCTCATAGACCAACCCTCCGGTCACTTCGATGACGTCGCCGTGCGTCGGGTCGAACAACACCAGACTCTGGATGGAATTTCCTGTCGGCGCGTAGCTGGGGAAGTACACGGCTTCTTCAAGGTGCCCATCGACCGTGGCTGTATCAACACTCCAGGTGTATACATCGCCTCCTGTCGCAAGCACTTCAAGGGTGTCGTAGGAGCAAACAAACGGACGTTCCAGTCCAACCACTGCGCGCTCCAATGCGGTAATGGAAACCACCGTCGGAGGTGAAGACAAACATCCGTAGCTGTCGGTGACCGTGACGTTGAAGTTTTGGTCAAACGTGCCATCCAGGGTGCTCTCGTATTGTGCTTCGACGGTGACCACGTCTGAGGGGGTGGAGGTGGTGTTGATTTGGTCAATCGTGCTTCCACTCCAGTCCCAATCCCAGGTGATGCCGGTGCCGTTGAGGGTGGTGGCCCCGGCATCCAAGGTCACGCTGAGCTCCACATCGTCTCCATCGCATACGTGGGTGGCTTCTGTGCTCCAGGAAATGACTGGGGTGGGCAACACCTGGAAGCTCCAAGGCTCCTCCACGACGCATTGAAAATCGGCAGGTGTGGAGGCGGGATTATAGGTGTACGTCACATAGGCTACACCTTCAATGAGCGTGGGCGTATCCAACGGGGCCGAAGCTTCCACATCCACGAAAATGACATTGTCGTCGGTGCTTGGCAGAGGTTGCAAGGTCACATTGCCTGAGCCATCGTCGACGAATTGCGCCCACTCGTAGGCAATGCCGCCTCCAAAGACGACGTCTGCTTCCAAAATCAGGTCGGCCCCTTCGCACATGATGAGGTCATCGGCAGGTCCGCTGTTGTCATCCCCCATGATCGAGTAAGCGGGGGCGTTCCGTCGCAGCATCTGGAACGATGTCTCCGTGAAGCAGGTGGGTCCGTCCTCCTCGTAGGTCACGCTTCCATAGAAGACAAACGTGTTCTGTGTTTGACCGGTTGGAGCCTCGAAGTAATCCGGACTCAACGAGATGTCGATGCCTGTTGCAGGGTCAGTGGTGCTCCAGGTGAGGTCAGGGAGTCCGTTCTGACCCAACACTGTGAGGACGTCGCATCCGGTGATGGTGGATTCCCAATTTTGGCCGATGCACATGTATGGGTTGTCTGCTTCTGCAATTGGATTGGGATAGACCTCCGCCACATCTTCCCACGCAGCCGAAATGGAGCAGCCTGCAATGGTTGCGGTCAATCCCAGGCTGAGCAATTCGGGCCCCACAAAATCTTGGAACGGAACGTCAGCCAAAGAGGGGGTGGTGGAGACATTCAAACCAGTCCCATTCAAGGCAAGGGCAACGCCATTCAAATCCGCACTCCATGCGTACTGCACATCGTCGACGTTGAGTCCGTCATCCACGGTAATGTTGGACAGGGCAACGTCAATGACGGTGCCCGAACACGCAGCTTCTGGAATCACGGTCAAATCGCCCAACACGGGAAGCTCAATGATGGTGATCGTGCTGACGGGAGAAATGCCCACGCAGCCCTCTTGGTCTGTCACCGTCAACAACACGCTTCCCTCATCGGGAATGACCCCACCCTCGGCGACTTGGACGTCGGTCACGGCATTGTTGGGCGCGTCAAGGACAAACGCTGCGGGGTCGTCTTCGCTGGACCAAGCGTAGGTCAGTCCTCCTTGTCCGGTTCCTGAAACAGGTTCAGCCGTCAACGTCTCGGTGGAACCCACGCAAATGGCGTCCGGTGCCGTGATGTTGACTTCGGGGTTTTGCAACACATCCAACGTCAGTTCCCATGTGCTTGCACATTGAATGACCGTGTAGTCAGAGGCGACGTCCAAGAGAAGGGGGAGGGGAACGGAGCCGTCGGAAGGAAGGCCAATTTCACTCCAGGGCAGGTTGAGGAGCAGGTTGCCGTTGACGTCAATCCCGTCGAAGGTTGTTCCCGTGCTGTTGGTCCAAGAAAGGGTGGAAGCCCCGGCCAAGGTTCCTTCCCAGTCTGTGCCTACGCACACATCGTTGTCAGTGACGAGGCTTACTTCAGGATTGGGATACACGGCCACGGCTTCAGTCCAAGACTGTTGACTTTGACACGTTCCGTCGGTCACGTCCAGCACCAAATCAAGGGTGACTGGCTCGAGGCTGGCGTCAAATGGAGCGTCGGGGAGAAGCAAGTCGATCACCTCATCTTCAAAGTTGCCGAGATTGGAAACGGTGTAGGTCACGCTATTGCTTCCCAGGACACTCCATGTGTAGGTCGCCGGATCTGTCAAGGCGGCATCTGTGGTGATGTCATCCAGGTTGAGTGTCAGCACCTGTCCAGTGCACAACACGTTGTCGGACCACATCGCATTGACCGCTTCAGGCAGGTCCAAAATGTCAATGCTTGTGGAGGCCTCCGCAAAGCAACCCAACGCGTCAACCACCGTCAATGTCACCTCTCCCAAACTCTCCGAGGTTCCATCGACCAAGGCTACAATGGCTTCAGAACTCGAGGGTGCGCCCAAAGGCGTGATGACAAAGGCTGCAGGAACACTCGAGTTGTTCCACGAGTAAGCCAAGTCACCGCCGTTGGGGTTGAGGGTCACATCGCCGTCAATCGTCAAGGAGCCTTCGTCACAAATGGTCCAATCCAAAGGCAGTGTGGGCAGTACAGGATTGTCAAACAGATCGAAGACATACGACGTGGTCGTGATGCATGTCAAGCCACTTGTGCCCGTGGCCTCTGCATCAATCGTGACGTCCAAGGATTCAAACGAAGCCTCAGGAAGGGTCACGGAAATGGCATTGTTCGTCGTGGTGACGTTGCTGCCGTCGTTCAAGGTCCAAACGTAGTCGATGTCTTGATTTGTGCACCCGGTCGTTTCGATGTTGTCCGTCAGGTCGAGCACCAAATCTGTGCCCTTGCACATCGTGGAGGCCGTCGTGACTTCAGGTTCAGGCAGCGCCACGACCTCAAGCGCAACGGTTTGTTCATCCGACTCGCATTCAAGTTCCTCGCCATCGATCAGGAAAGTTTCGGTCACTACCAAGCTGATCACATCGCCGCATGACACGTTGTCGATGTCAGGTGTTGCTGTGGTGGCACCTTGACCCACAGAAGCGTTGCCCGTCGTGGACCAATCGTAGGCGTATTGAGCTCCTGCAACCACCCCTGTGGGGACGACGGTGGAGCCTTCGCACGCCTCGGCGAAGGTTGCGTTGGCGACGGGAAGGTTTTCCACCTCGACCAAACCTTCAATGGGGTCACCCACACATCCGTTGGCGTCTGTGGGCGTGGCCTCGACCACGTATTGACCCGCACTGGGGAAGTTCACGCCAGGCAGAAGAAGGATTCCTTCGAGGGCCATGTTGTTTGTGGGGATGTCTTCAACCGTTCCCATGGCGCCATTGGGCAGTTCCCAAGTGACATCAATGGCTTGCCCAGTGATGTTCTGCACGATGAGACCTGCGTCACTTTCTGCGCAAATGGTGGCGTCGCTCGTCGTCCAAATCAGCTCAGGCTTGGGACTGACATTCACCTCAAAGTCGAGGGTGTTCTCACATGATGTCCCATCGGCCCAAGCCGACGTTTGGGTGACCGTTCCGGTCACCTCCAACTCAAACGATTCCCATGAGAGAGACAAAGGAGATGACGCACTTGGTGGAACGCTGCTCGTCCAAACAAAGGTCTCCGCAGGATCCGCGTTTGAAACGTTGTCGAGGAAGATGGTCAAGTTCGCTCCTTCGCAGACCAAATTGCCGTCAATGCCTCCAGAGACCACCAGGTCAATGCTGCCTGGGGTGTGCACCACTTGGTTGATTTCGGCCGTGCTGCTGCAAGAGGCTTCTTCTCCGTACAACGCGTAGGTCAACGTGACCTCTTCGGAAAACAGCTCGCCATCGAGGGGGCTGACGTAGGTGTTGGAGACCAAGTCCGTGCCGCCGTTGCTCCAAACCGCAGTGGCGGTAGGCAACGAGCCTTCTGACATGGCGAACAGAGAGAGGTCGAGGTCGCCAAAAACGACGGCATCTTCCCCGGAACAAATGGGGTCGGAGCTGAGTGCAAAAGACGGGAAGCTGACCACTTCGACGTCCAAGCTCGTGCTGGTTGCCCCGCACTCATTGTCCGCAGTGGCCATGAATGTGTAATGCCCCACCCCCAAAGCGCCGGAGTTGAAAGACATGTTGATGCTGGGACCGTCGCAGGCCTCACCTACTTGGTCAATGACAGCATCGGAGGCCAACTCGGTGCCCAAATCGTTTTCAAACGTGTAAGAGAGGGACATGGGAACTTCGCCAACGGTGAAGGACGCCACGGCACCGCTGGTGGCTCCGCCGTCACAGAACAAGACCCCGTCCGGCACTTCGCCAGGTCCTGCACCAAAGCCACTCAATGCAGGGGTGGAAGGGGCGTCTGCCACAATCACCGTGACTGGCTGAACATTCTGGCTCGCGTTGATTGCGTATATGATGTAGGGCTCCACACCCACCGTGAAACACCCTTCCACGAGCGGCGTGAAAGCGAGCGTGGTAGACATGGACCAATCACTCAATTCATCTCCCAAGGCGCCAAGTTGAACAAATTGGTCCAAGTCAACATCGCTCAGCGCGATGCCGTCGTGCGTGACGATCCATGGAACGTCGGTGATGGTGGTTTGGTCATTGTCAAAACCAGTCAGTTCGAATGTGATTTCCAGTCCCAAACAGGAGGTGGGGCCGCTGGAAGGAACAATCGTGGCCGGAGGCAACGCGGTCAATGTCGAGGGCGTTGCCAACATGCCTTGGGGCGAGGTCAAGCAGAGCAAAAAGGACAACACCCACCAGCCCGTTGCACACTTGGCAAGGACGCGGTTGTTGAGGCGTGTGAATCGTGGGTTCATTCAGATGAGGAATGTTCAGTCAGGCAAGTTACGGAGGACAGGTCACGCACACCGAATTCCCCCGGGAGAAGTTGTTCGCGGTCGTGGACAACATGTCCATCCAAAGAGAGGACGCTTTTCAAGCCTCAAGTGTTGATTCCTTGTGGCGAGATGCCCTCAAATCACCTTGTCGTCCCCTCTAACTTGGCATCCAAATATCTAATTCTCTCCATTCATGAAACATCTTACGTTTTGTGCGCTCCTGTTTGCAGGACTCACAACTTTGGGTTCGGCCCAATATGAACTGACGGTCGAGCCGTCCCCAGCCGTCCAGGAAGGGTTGACGACCTACCGCTTTTACGTCAACATGGCCGACGCCACGGACCGCATGAGCGCGGTTTACGGCAACAACGAGTCCGGACTGTTCATTTCCACGCCTGATGGTGCATACAACAGCGCGTTCAATTCAAGCTGGAATGCTTCGGGCATCAACCCCGCATTTTTGGGCGCTTTCCCAGAACTGGCGGACGACACCTATGCCACCATTGGTTTGACCGGCCCCGCATCCACTTCCGGTGTCGCAGGTGCAGCGGACCCTTCGGTTGTGGAAGATGCGGCACAACCCATCACACCTTACTTCTTGACCCCTGGAGCGACCAATTTGGAAAGCACCACCTTGACGGGGTCTTCTTGGTACGTGTTGAATACCGCAGGCAATGGATTGCCTGATGAAAACCTCCAGGTGTTGATTTTGCAGGTCACCACAGCAGGTGGGGTGTCAGGAACCCTGAACTACCAGGTGTTCCCCTTGGGACTCGGCGAAAACAGCACCCTTATGTCTTCCAGCTTCAATGTCTCCCCTCCCGTGGATGTGGAAGGTTGCACGGATGTCAACTCCTGCACATTCAACCCCGAAGCCACCATCGACGACGGCTCTTGCCTGTACCTCGACGCGATCGGCGTGTGCGGCGGCGACTGCACAGAAGCTTCTCCGGACAGCCCCACCGTGTGTGCAGGGGATGAAGTGTACGGATGCACCAATTTGGACGCATGCAACTTTGATCCCAACGCCAACATCAGCGACGGTTCTTGCGTCGGGACCCCCGACGGCTTCTGCGATTGTGATGGCTTGGTGGCAGATACGGACAACGACGGCGTGTGCGATGAAGACGAAGTTTTTGGGTGCACCGACGGGATGGCGTGCAACTACGATGCAGCGGCCACTGAAGAGGACGGTTCATGTGAATTCTGCTCTTGCGCAGAATCCGCCTACACCTTGTCTGTGGATTCGTTCCCTGCCGTTCAGGA
>Ga0163110_10000284_pt1 | contig 23401 bp, 18 predicted proteins | sample CRUFie1St17metaG_FD_108703 | JGI IMG/M metagenome (GOLD analysis project Ga0163110, IMG submission 108703) | Marine microbial communities from the Costa Rica Dome - CRUD Field 142mm St17 metaG | ecosystem: Environmental > Aquatic > Marine > Oceanic > Photic zone | place: Costa Rica: the Eastern...
AACTTCGACCTTGGAAAGGCTCAGGTTCGTGCCCACATCTTGGAAGGGTTGGTCAAAGCCCAAGACCGAATTGACGACGTGGTAGCAGCAGGCAAAGAAAGCGCCAGCAGGGAGCAGTTTGAATCGGTTTTGCGTGGCGATGAAACCCTGGCCGGTATTGCCGCCTTTGATTTTAGCGAGGCGCAAGCCAAAGCGATTGCAGAACGGCGGCTGTACCAGCTCAGCCGTCTTGACGTCAACAAGGTCCAAGACGAGCATGAAGAACTCAAGTTGGTGATTGCTGACTTAGAAGACATCCTTCAATCACGACCCCGCCGACTGAACATCTTGAAGGACGAGTTGGCCGAACTCGTGGACAGGCACGGCGACGAGCGCCGGTCGTTCATCGACCCCATGCCCCTTTCAATGGACAGGGAAGACCTCATTGAAGAACGAGCCATCGTCATCACGCTCAGCGAGGACAATTACATCCGCCACACACCGGTTGAGACTTTCAGGACGCAGAACCGTGGTGGACGCGGCCTCAAAGGCGTGACGACCAAGAGCGAGGACACGCCACAATTGATCACGGCGTGTTTCAGCAAAGACCGTTTGCTGATTTTCACAGACCAAGGGCGAGTATACGGGCTAAAGGCTTGGGAGACGCCGCTTGGAAGCCGCCAATCCCGAGGTTCCCACATACGCAACCTGCTGGAAAGCCTCCGGGAGGACGAGAACATCGTGAGCATTCTTCCTGTGTCAAGGGAACTGCTCGACGAGCCGGAAGATCACTACCTTCTCTTTGCGACGCGACTGGGCCTTATCAAGAAGACAGCGCTCTCCGAATACGTTCGCATCAACCGAAACGGCAAGTACGCGTTGCGGTTCAAAATTGAAGGCGACTCGTTGGTGAACGTTCGGTCCGCCACAAACGCCCACGACATCGTGATGATTTCCACAACGGGCTACGCGTCGAGATTCAACTGCGGCGACATTCGCGCATCAGGACGTGTTTCCGGCGGTGTTTACGGCATTAAGGTCGGCAACCGCAAAGGATCAGGCGGAGGGACCGTGGCCGGCATGGTGGCGATGTTGAGCGCTGACGAATACATTCTCACCATCTCGAAATTCGGCATGGCCAAGCGAAGCCGCCTCGGCACGGCGTTGAAGATACACGACACCGACGCTTCGGGTGAGCACAAATTCGAAGAGGACGGTTCACCAAAGATGGTCACCGATGGCTACAGACGAACAAAACCGGGGGCGAAAGGGGTCCGAACCATGAAATTGGACGAGGAACACAACGATTCCATCATCAGCGTGCGAACCATTCCGGACATTGACGACCACCTGTTCCTGCTGACGAAGTCCGGCATGATGATTCGCATTCGTGTTTCCCAAACCAAGGAAACAAGCGGAAAATCCACGCGAGGCACGAGGGTAATGGAGCTGCGAGACAAACAGAAAGGTGGTTTCACGGATGAAATCATCTTCTCATCCCGTGTTTCAGCATCCTTGCTCGATGTTGACGACGAGGAAGAAGCCGCAGAACTGGGCGAAGAAGAGTGAGCGACGCATTGAAACGATAGAGCGCCTTCTCCGGCGTGCTGGCGGTTTTCGGTTCAGCGGTGAGATTGATGGACGAGCGTTCTTTGATTTACGATTGGAACAGGGTGGATTATGAATTCAAGCGCGATGCTTCAAATCACCCGCACGAAATTTGGTTTGATGATGAAACACTGCGTGACGGATTGCAAAGCCCAAGCGCCAGAAACCCATCCATAGAGCAAAAAATCGAACTCTTGGGCTACATGGAAAAACTGGGGATTCAGAAGGTAGACCTGGGTCTACCCGGAGCGGGTCCGATGCACCGGACGCACATCGATGCCATGCTGACCCACATTAAAGAGCACGATTTCTCCATTCGCCCGGGTGCCGCCGTGAGGACCCTAATGGGCGATATTGAACCGCTTGTCGAAATGCAGGCCAAGCACGACATGGAGATTCAAGCGTCGGCCTTCCTAGGAACCAGCCCCATTCGCCAATACACCGAAGGTTGGACCATGGAGAAACTCATCTCAACGATGGAGAAAGCCGTCTCGTACGCCGTTGAAAACGATGTACCGGTGATGTTTGTCACCGAAGACACCACCCGTTCCAAACCCGAGGATGTCAAAGCCATCTATCAGCGAGCGATGGAACTGGGCGTCAGGCGGTTGTGCGTTTGCGACACGTGCGGGCACGTCACGCCAAACGGGGTGCGCAAACTCCTTGCTTTCGTTGACGAGGAGGTCATCAAAGACGGGGGGTACCAGCGACGGGATTTCGAAGTCAATTGGCACGGCCACCAAGACCGAGGTCTCGGCGTCGCCAACAACATAGCCGCTCTTGAAGCAGGAGCCGATGTCATCCACGGGACGGCTCTTGGCGTGGGCGAACGGGCAGGCAACGCTCCACTGGACCAGACGCTTGTGAATTTCAAACTCATGGGCATCATTGACAACGACCTTACCCTTCTCGACACCTACACTCGCAAAGCCAACGAATACATCGAGGTCCCTCTGCCAGGCAACTACCCAATCTTCGGTGAGGATGCCTTTGAGACGGGCACCGGTGTTCACGCCTCCGCCGTCATTAAAGCGATGAAGAAAGGCGACAACTGGCTTGCAGACCGAGTTTATTCTGGTGTGCCAGCCGGTGATTTTGGTCTGAAGCAAGTCATCCGTATTGGGCACATGTCGGGAAGATCAAACATCATCTGGTGGTTGGAAGAGCGCGGCATTGAAGCCGAAGAAGACCTTGTTGCCCACTTGTTTGAAGTGGCTAAACAGCAGAAAAGAAACATGCGAGATGAAGAAATCCATGCGGCGGTTGCGGCGTTCAGTTCGCCCTGATTACTCAGCTTCTTCCTCGAATTCCTTGTCGTCGCTTTGCGGTTTTGAGCCGATCCATTCGGAATCGACTTCGCCACCGCTCCATTCGCCATCCAGCGAGATTTCACTGATTTCGTGTTCTTCTCGCCAAACACGTTCCTCTTGACTACCGTTCACAATGAACTGGCCGTTTGCGTCAATTTGCTCCTCGAGCAGAGCGAAATGTTTGGAAATGGGGAGAAAATGACCCACCGGCATGCCCGCCGCCGTGAACGGATTGGTGGCTGCGCCGATGATCAAGCCGTCTTCGGGGGCGACGATATCAACCGTCATCCCGGGTGTAGCGGGGTCAGAAATGGTGGCCACGACTTCGCCTTCCCGCATCACACTTCCAGCCTTCACGAACATGTCAAGAAGACCGCCTTCTCCTGCACGCAACCACGTCGATCCGCTCGCCATGATGCGGAATTTCGGTCGTTGTGGGTTGCCGGGAACCATTCTCATCGAGCGAAGAGCGTTCATCACGCCGTGGACGGCGACCTTAACGGACTGGTCGCCAAGCGTGTCGGCCCCACCACCTTCGTAGGTTACGACCGGGATGTCTGCGGCGTTGGCCGCTCGTCGAAGCGTTCCTTTGGCGGGTATGGAATCCAGGATGATTTCAATGCCAAACGATTTTGCGAGTAAGTATGAACTTGTATGCGTCATGTCGCAGCGCACCTGTGGCATGTTGTCGCGACCTTTTGCCGCACTGTGCAGATCGATGATGGCGTCGCTGTCCTCAACAAGCACCTTCCAAATTTGGTGGGCCACTCGACGCGTGGTGGACCCACCGGCGTCACCGGGGAACTGACGATTTAGATCTCTTCCATCCGGGAAGTACCTTGATTTCATTCGATAGCCGGGCAGGTTGACAACCGGTACAATGCGAAGCGTGCCTGCGAGGCTTTTGGGGTCGAGCGGCTTCCCCTCTTCGGTAAAGGCGTTACTGAGAAGGTGCGTGCACGCAGATGGACCGGTTAATTCGTCGCCGTGAATACCTCCGATGACGGTGATGCAGGGGCCCGGTCGAGAACCGTGTATGATCGTTACCGGCACCGGCCATGGGTCGCCCACACTCACGTTATGGTGAGGCAAAAGGACCGTCCTTAGGGTCCCTGGCTTGATTCGTTTTCTGTTGAAACGGACATCACCCCAATCCGACGAGCGGTCCCAATCTGGCCTGTCCTCGGTCTGGTGCGCCTTCATCGCTTCTTCAATCGCCACGCGACGTCGTTTTGGCAACTCGTGGGCCACACGGACTTTCCGAACGGTTTTTTTCTTCCGTTTGGCCATGGTCTCGCCAAGAGCGCGTCCGTCATCAACACTCCGATGGCCTTGGAAAGGCAAGAACCATCAAGCGCGTACGGTTTGAAAGCATCATGAGCCAGCCGAGCGTTCAAGAAATGTACGCACCGACGTCCATCTGTTTTGGATGCGGTCCAACCAACAACGAAGGGCTGAGAATAGCCTCTCACCGCATTGAAGGCGGTCTCCAGATGGAATTCACGCCAGAAGAGCATCACCAAGCGTTTCCCGGCATGGTGAACGGAGGCATCATCGGCACCCTGCTGGACTGTCATGGGAATTGGACTGCAGCCATCGCGTTGATGGACGCACAAGGGACAGATGAACCGCCTTGCACCGTCACTGCTCGGTACGAAGTGAATCTACGACGCCCAACCCCGCTTGGTGAGAAACTCACCGTTGTAGGGCTGGCAAAAGAGGTTTCAAGCGACCGGGTTTTGGTCGAGTTGACGATGACCGCCGCAGGAAAAATTTGCGCAACCGGCAACGGTTTGTTCGTCGCTGTGAAGGAAGGGCACCCTGCCTACCATCGGTGGTCCTGAGGCGTCTGCATGGTCAAGCCAAACGCCGAGCAGATGCGGACACTTGCGGGGTTTCGAGACATTGTGTTGCAGAACATGCATGCGCTTGGCAGTGTTGGTATCGAACAGCGGCAAGCGCTTCTTGAGGTGCCGTTGGGGGTTCTGCGCTCCAACGCCACCCAGCGACACGGTGCGACGCGCTGGCGGCGCCTGCCGTCCGGGGATTTGGAACTCGAAGTGGTTGACTTGCATCCAAATCTGCTGGTAAACGAATGGGCTGATTACGCTCATTTTGTGTTGTTCCACGAGTACCTTCATGCCCTCGGATATCGCCAACACAACAGCGCCTTTCGCTCGCTTGAAGCCCTTTGGCCAGACGGCAAGGGCGCTGGTCGTGGGAAGGAATTTACACGTTCTCGCCGGTTGGCCAGAGCGAGATGGATGTGGCTTTGCCGAGAGTGCGGTGAACGCTATCCACGCCAGAAAAAAGGCGCAGGCCGGTACTTCTGCAGAACGTGCAACACCGCTCTTGTGGATGAAGCAGTGCAGGACATCCAATGAAATACTCGCCTCGTGCAGAGGCCCCTGTGAAACCGGTGAGCGAGCCCCGTATCCAAAGCGTCCTCTGGGTGCTTTGTTTTCTGGCGATGCTCGTCCACCCGTCGGTCATGAGCGCCTCGGCCGGCATAACCCAAGACAACGGCGATTTGTACCTCTCTTGCCGAGCCGACAACGACTGCGTGTTGTCGTCAACACCCATCGGTGAAGAGCAAGTCTCCGAACAAACCTTCGCTACCTTGGTCCAACCAGAGGTCATCACCTTTGAGTTCTTGATGGATCCTGCTCAGGACCACATCGCTCTCGTTCCAGAGGTTTTGGAAGAACTGGAAATTGACTTCAAACATCAAACCGAGGCAGGCAGTCTCTTTCGTCCCGCCATGGAACTTCGCCTCGTGGTCGGTAGCAGCGTGAACGACTGGTCTTTTGAGGCAAGCACGCTCCCTGAATTTACCGCTCAGACCTACCGCTTGGAGAACGAACCGCTCGACCTTTCCGACGGTCGAGTGTTGTGGGACGACGAACCGGTACGTTTGGTGTTCACGGTGACGATTGACCGTCCCGGGACCTGGTCGTTGAACATGCGTGGGCCCTCTTTTTTGCGACTGGATGTCCCTTGGTCCATCGATCCTGAAGCGGTTGACGTCGATGAACCTTCATCGTCCACTCAGCCGGTGCTAACCGATTTTGAAGACATTCACCAAGGCGCCCTTATCGGGGCGGACACCGATTGCTGGGCATTTGAAGTCGAGACGCATGAGGTTCTCAGGTTGCTCGTGGAATGGGTTCTCGTGCCTGTGGAGATTGAACAACCTCACGCCATACCCGATTTAATCACGGCTGCTGGTCGACTTTCGCCGACCCCCGATGTTGTGGTTGAGGACGACGGCGAAGCCTTGCGGATGACGTACCGGTGGCGAGCCTTGCCGACGGGGGACTACAACCTCTGCTTCTACGGTTCCCAAGATAAGATTCAGCCGTATTCTTGGATCGGGACGTTTGGTTATGAGAGCATGGGTCCGACCGACCCGACCGGCTTCAATTCAACCAGTTTCTATCCACAAGGGGCCGCCTTGGTCGGGGAACTCGATGAACCGGTGGGGCTGACAAACCAAGGCTATGGAATGCTGTTGTTTTCTCTGCTCGCTTTTGTCGCCTTCATCGCTTTCGCATGGCAACCCACCACGGCCCTCGTCGTTCGCTATGGTTTGTTTGTCCCCGGCGTTCTGATGTTGTTTGTTGGCGGTATCGTCCACCCGATATGGGCCATTTCTGATGAAGTGCAGCATCCCGACGAGATTACCATCGAGGATTTGCTTGACATGCGGCTGCAGCAACTGTGGGACGTCTCCGCAGAGGGTGTTCCCGAACGAACGGTCTACACGCACACGGGTGCGACCTGGGGGATGTTGGATGGTGAACGATTGAAGCTGAAACTTGACATTGAAAAAGCCATTCCGATGAACGACGGCAGGTGGCAACTCGTCGTCACGGATTTGGCCACGTTGCGGCTCGACCAGGCTATCTTTGGCCAAGTCTCTGAGGGGGCGGAACAACAACCGCAGACGGGCATGTTGGAGAATCAGGCGGTTCGCTTCATCCTTCTTGCAGGTCGCTCGTTACTGTTGGATTTGCTGATGCTTGAAGCGATGTTGGTCGTTGACGAACCCCCGATGTCCTCTGTCTTCCACATCGATGTTGAGATGGTTTCAGCGCCAGCCAGTGGCTCTGTTGGTGCACCGGCTTGGGCAACACGTCCAGCCACGGTTGATGCGAACGATTGGGTTCGGCTGCAGGCTGCCTTGTTTCCCGACCGAATTTCAGTGTCCCTTTGCGACTGCGATCTTGACCTCTTGGACGTGACCTTCCAACCCTCTTCGGGCTTTGACAGCGCGGACATACCGCCGTCTTGGGGTGTTGATGGCGCCACAGGTTTGACGCCTTACGGCGGCGCCGTGATGTTTGGTGGTATCATGTTGGGAGTGGCGGCAACGGCAACCGAGGTTCGTCGAAAAGCAAAGGCGGCGCAGCTTGCTCAACAATACGCGGCCCCGCCCGCGCCGTCGTGGGATTGATCAGTCCTTCTTTTTGCTCTTGAGTTCCTTGCTGACGGCTTTCGCAGCATCGGCGTCGGACATCTTCGCTGCTTTGGCAGCGGTTTCAATTGACTTCGCTTCATCAGGCGTGATTTCCCCATCAGCGGCCGCTGATTTGATGGCCGCTTTGACGTTGAGGTCGGCCGCCTCTTCATCGCTGATGCCCAGCGCTTCTTGGAAGGATTTGAGCTCTTGGAGTTCTTCTTTGGTGATGACCCCGTCTTCCCACGCTGATTCGTAGGCTTGCACGAGAAATTCCTTGTAGGCATCTTGATTGAGAAGCACGTCCCGAATCAATCCGGTGTCCACACCGGTGTCGTTGTTGACCATGTCGAGGAGGGCGATGGACCTGCGGACTTCCTTCACGCCCATGTCCTTGAGACCGTGGCCAGCCCAAACGGCACCAGCAGCGACGACGGCTGCGGCGAACCAGCGCATGATGTCAGGGTCAACAAGTGTCCCGGGTTCAACAAGATGGAAAACGCCGAGGACGACCATCGCAGCACCGCACATCACTTCGACCCAATCGTTTAGGTCCGGTTCGTCATCAAACACGGAAAGACGTTCCTCAACCATAGCGTCTCTATCGTCGCTCATGGGAGGAGGATGACGGGGAGGGACTTGTATAGATGTCGGCAGGGTACAGCGGGCGTTGTCCTTTTGAACCGCTGCCGAATATGCTGAGGTATGGAGGAGGACAATCGGGCCATTGATTCGCTTGATTTACCTCAAAAATTCAAGACGTTTCTCGCCAATACGTGGAACATTCATCGGCTCCACCCTCCCCAAGCCGAGGCTGTCCCTTCGATTTTAGCAGGCGACAACAGTTTGGTCGCTATACCGACTGCATCTGGCAAGTCACTTCTTGCCTACATGGGCATTATCAAGCGCTTATCGGAGGGCCACAACCGCTCAAAGGCCATCTACATCGTACCTTTGAAAGCCCTGGCCATGGAAAAATACGAGGAATTGAGAGAAATCGCTACGGCTCTTGGCTACACGGTTGGGCTGGGTATCGGCGACGCCACGGCGGAAGCCAAGAACATTGATGAGTGCAACATTTTGGTATGCACTTCTGAAAAATTGGATTCCTTGTTGCGCCATCGCTCAGAACTCGTCGCGGATGTCTGCTGCGTGGTCGCTGATGAATTTCATCTGTTGAACGACGGCTCGCGAGGGCCAACGCTTGAGATTAATTTGACACGGCTGCGCCACATCAAACCCGATGCACAACTGATCGCCTTGTCCGCCACCGTGGGAAACTCACCGGATTTGGCAAAGTGGCTTGACGCCACGTTGATTCAGTCAGAATGGAGGCCTGTTGCCCTTGAATACGCGACGTTCCATGATTTTCATGTTGAACCGAGGAAACTGCAATCTCCTGATGAGGGCAAAGATGGTGGGGCGTTGATGCCGCCTCGCGATTTGGAAGGCATCAAGAGTCACCCTGTTTGGAGCGTCGTTGACGATGGCATGAACGAAAATGCGCAGGTGCTGATGTTTGTTGGCACCCGACGAGGGGCCCAGTCTGAAGCGAAGAACCTCGCAAAGAGGGTAAGAAAGCGCCTTGAAAAAGAAGACCCCAAACGCTTGGAAGCGTTGGCGGCGTTGTCAAAAACCTTGACCGGGCGGAGCCAGTCAAACCTTGCTGAACAACTCGCCTCCTGCATTTCATCGGGGGTTGGGTTTCACCATGCAGGTTTGACAAACGCACAGCGAAAGGATGTTGAAGCGGCGTTCAAATCAGGGCTTTTGGTGGCGTTGACAGCCACACCGACCCTTGCCGCAGGCGTCAACTTACCAGCGCGTCGTGTTCTTGTTCGAGACCTCAAGCGTTGGGACGACGGGATGAGTCGCCCTCTCCCGGTCATGGAAGTGCGTCAGATGCTGGGTCGCGCAGGTCGCCCGAAGTACGACACGAAGGGCGAGGCTTGGGTGTATTGCAAAGGCACCGATGGATGGGAGGTGGCCGATGCCGTATCGGACAGGTATTTCTTTGGCCCAATCGAAGACATCTCCTCGAAATTGGCATCAGAGCCGGCCTTGCGGATGCACGTTCTTGCGAGCATTGCGACGGGGGGGCTGGTGCACAAAGGCGCCATTGAACATTTCTTTTCTTCCACATTTTTGGGTTCATCAATGCCACCTTCTCAACTAAGGGAGCGATTGACTTCCATGTTGGATTGGTTGGTAGAGGAACGTTTTGTCCGGAAATGCGGCCTTGATGAGCATTTCACGCCGCACTGGATGGACCAGGACATCGACGAGCAGGAAGCTTGGGACGATACGGTTCCCAGGTGGGCCAACACGGCCCATCAAACCGATGGCGTATCATGGGAGCCAAAGAGCAGGCCCTCATCTTTGCCTCGCCGTACCAGCGCCCATGCAGAACCCGCTGTTGGTTTTTCCAAAGCCACGTCCCTCAGGCAAACCGGCGGTTGGGCTGAACCCGTGGCCCAAGACGCCGCCAGCATGCGGTACGAGGCCACGGCGATGGGTGAGCGCGTCACCCAACTCTACCTCGATCCGTTGTCGGCCTCCATTCTTCGACGTGGCCTCAGAAGGGCTGTGCGTCGTGCTGTCCGCCTCGATGCCCCGGTCTCTGATTTTGGTTTTCTTCACCTCGCTGTTGCCACACCTGATTTTGTTTCGCTGTGGGCGAAATCCGCAGATTTTGAAACAAATTCCAAGACCTGGCTTAAGGCCAACGCCACGGAAGACGAACTTCTCATCGAACCGGGTTATGCAGAGGCCATGTTGAGCGACATCAAATCAGCATGGATGGTTGAGGAGTGGACGGAAGAGACGACACTGCGCCAACTGGAGAAGGAATTGGACGTGCTTCCCGGCGATGTCCATCACCGTGTTGACTTGATGGGTTGGCTCCTGTCCGGTGCGCAACACGTCCTTCTCACGGACGACGTGTTTGCAGAGGAACACCTTCCCGTCGTTGCTGATTTGGTTCAGCGCCTCAGCGTCCTTCAGCAACGGGTCCGCCACGGGTGCAAGCCCGACCTGCTCCAACTTGTGAACATCCGCCATGTCGGACGCCAGCGAGCAAGAGAACTGGCAAGTTTGGGGATGAGGGAGCCCGGAGATGTCCTGAACATGTCTGCGAAAAACCGAACCGAAATCTTGGCAAAGCGGGGCTGGGGGCCTCTTCTGCTTGACAAGATCTTTGCAGAAATCGAGCGCGTTCTAAAACGACGTTCCGACTCATCACTGCGCGAAGAGAGAGACGATGACGCCCCTCTGGAGGGCGAAAAAACCTCGCATGATTGAAATGAAAAGGGCGCATGGGTGAAGGTGGTGGGCACCATGTCATTTCCCGTTGTCAACGCTGACATCAAAGCCGATGAGGCAGCAGAGGCCATCAAAAAGTTCCTCAAGAAAAGGCCGAATGCAAGATGGGTTCTCCTCGGCAATCATGCAGCGCAAAGCACGGAACAGCTCTGGGCTGCATGGACCAAAGCGGCCAGAAATGAATTGAGAGGCACCATGGTCGCTCGCAGTATCGATGCAGAATTCATTCGCTATCTTGCCGGGACGCATCACATTTCCGAGGCTTTTGCTCGCGCTGGGCTACAGAACGGTCAAACCTCTGCGTGGATCGTTTGCTTGCCCGAGGCCGAGGAAGTACAGGCCGAATCGGGCCATGCGCAACCGCAGCCTGTAATTCCGGCGAACTTTGAGAATCTTGCCGATACGCTTCTCAGCAACCTCGAATGGAGCCCTTCTGAAAGCGATATGTTCTATTCTATAGAGGGTGCAAAACAACTTGGTATCGATGTTGAAAGTTGGGTGCCAGACCGGAGATTCGAATCGCTGGTGGCTCATGTTTTGATGGCGGACGACCAGAGCTCATCGCACCGTTGAGGGGAGCATTCAAAGCCCTCTTCGTTCTGCAAGACCCATGGTCATGGCGGCGAAGCAAAACGACAACTTTCACTCAGCGGAAGGTCGCTACCTCAATCAGGAAAAAGTTCGAAAGGCCCTTGATGAGGCGAGCTCTTTCGGTGCATCGTATGCGGAGGTACGCCTGGTGGCGCTGACCGAATCCACCGTAGCCATGCGCGACGGCGCCCTGGAAAGAGCCATCCCAGGCCAGGAACTCGGCATGACGCTGCGCGTGTTAGCGGATGGGGCGTGGGGTGTGCACTCAACCACCGATATCGCTTCACTTAGCGAACAAATTCAATCCACCACACGACTCGCCAAAGCCGTCGCAAAAAGACGAACGTCGGGGGAATCGCCCAAGGGGTTGGCCGAAGTCCCCGTCATCCAAGACGAAGTTCACTGGCGTCCTCAGTTTGACGTTCGTCATACCGAGCTCGATGAGAAAATTTCACTCATGAACGAATTGTACAGCGGTGCAACAGGCCATGAGGATGTCGTTTCGGTGCGGACAGGATGGCGAGACGAACACATCCATACCGAACTCCTGACCACCGAAGGCATGGACCGGGTTTGGTCTTTCCAGCGGTCCCTTGTTCACGGGATGGTGACGGCTCGTCGGAACGGTGATGTTGTCTCCTACCGAACAAGGCACGGCGGTCAGGGCGGTCTTGAGGTCATCAAGGGTTGCGATTTGGTCGAACTCGGTGAATCTGCCCAGGTTGCTGCATTGAGGTTGCTCACTGCGGAACGGGCTCCATCTGGAAAGCTGCCACTCATCGCCGACAAAGACCTGACCGGCGTCTACATTCACGAGGCGCTTGGGCACCCGTGCGAGGCCGACCTCGTCGCAGCGGGAGATTCGTGTCTTGATGGAAAACTGGGGCAAAAGATCGGCAGTGACATCGTCACGGTGGTTGATGACCCGACCATCATGGAAGGCTACGGCTCCTACCCAGTGGATGATGAAGGCGTAAACACACGGGAGAAGGTGTTGATTCGCAACGGTGTCTTGACCGAATACCTGAATCACCGAGAAACCGCTCATCATTTTGGAATTGAGCCAAACGGAGGTGCCCGGGCACAAGACGGGCTCCATCACCCGCTCGTTCGAATGAGCAACACCATCATCCAAGGTGGTACACACAGGGACATCGACGAACTCATGGAAGACATCCAATACGGTGTTTATGCTTGCGGCACAAGAGGCGGACAGGTCGACACCGGTCGCGGCTCGTTCCAATTCGCGGCCCAGGAAGCATGGTTGATAGAAAACGGCGAACTCACGCGACCGCTGCGTGATGTCAGCGTCAGCGGCCTTACGCTTGAGATTCTTAACAACGTGAGCGGTTTGACCCGCGATGCCTCCCTGGCTTCACCGGGTTTCTGCGGAAAAGGCCAGACGGTCCCTGTCGGCGATGGTGGCCCGGTGATGCGAATCAGCGAAGCGTTGGTGGGATGATATGCTGCCAGATGGAGCCGTTGACCGTCTTCTGGACAGTGCCCAAACCATCGCTAAGGTTTGCCGCAGCAGCGGTGTGCAGCAATGGGACCTCATCGGTTTCCAATCTTACGGACATCAACTGGACATAGAAGCCGGAAAAATTTCGATGGCCGCTGGTGGTGGCGAAGGGGGGTTCGGCGTTCGTGTGGTCAACGATGGGCGTTTTGGTTTCGCCCATCTCGTGGACGCTTCTGCAGCTGAAAAAGCGGTTCAGCAAGCGGTGGCGATCGCGAAGAAATCGCCCTCGGTCTCAGGATTTGTGCTCCCGTCTGAGCAGCCAGCTGAGGATGTATCGGGCAGGATGGACAAACACATCCTTGACATTGGCCCGGAGGACCTGCTTGAGCAGGCGGATACTGTTCTTTCCCACGTGCGGTCAACCGATGAACGGGCGGTCGTCACCGGGGGCGGTGTTGGGGTTTCTGCCACAGCGAGCTGTTTGATGAACAGCGAAGGCATCCTTTCCTCTGGCATCACCACCTCTCACGGTATTGGCGTTCAAGTTTCGATCGACGTCGACGGTCAACTCACCAGTTCTTGGCAAGGTCAAAGCAGCCGTTCTCTTCTCCCTGCGGTTCCGGAATGTGTTTCAAGAGCCGTTCACTGGGCGCAAGTAACTCAAAACCCACTCAATGTTGAGAGCTCGGCCGTTGAAACCCCAGTGTTGTTGACAAGCGAAGGTTTCTCCCCGCTTTTCTCCATGGTGGTGCCCCCAGCGATGACCGGTGAAAAAATGGTTCGAAAAGAGTCGTTTTGGTCGGAGAGCATGGGCAAAGAAGTTCTCAACCCCTCATTGTCGCTTCACGATGACGGCCTCCTGAACGGTGGTATGTCGTCAGGGTCGAGGGATGCCGAAGGCGTCCCGAGGCGGCGCCAAACGTTGGTGGAAAACGGGACGCTGAGCAACATGCTCTGGTCCACAAGAGATGCAGCTCAACAAGTTGCTGAGGGCCGCATAGAAGATGCCAGCTCAACCGGATCGGCTTCATCAGGAGGTCACCAATCACCTCCCTCGACGGGTTGCACTGAACTGTTCCTCACCTCATCACAACCTTCCATGACCATGGAACAATTGCTCGAAACGATGGGAGACGGTTATATTGTCAACAGCGTGATGGGCGCCCACACCGCCAACCCTAGCAGCGGTGATTTTTCGGTTACTACCAGCGCCATCTTGAAGGTTGAGAACGGCGAAATCATCGGCGCTCTCAAGCAAGCCGGCCTCTCAGGCAACCTCGCAAAATCGCTCAAAGAAAAGGTCATCTTAGGCGATGACGTTCGGCGGCAAGGGTCCTATTCCTCCGGTAGCATGCACCTGCCCGATATCTTGTTGATGGACGGTTTGCGGGTCAACCCGGCTTGATGACGCCAACAAGCCCAACGGGATTCTTTATCACCCGTCGTCGTCAGTGGTGTGTTCCATGGAGGTCAAGGGAGTGTCCAATCTAAACCAACCCGCACGAAAGCCCGCCGCCTGTTCTCCGTACAGGCTCAACAGAACAACGCCTGACGGAGGATTGCGAGATGTCAACTGAAAAGTACGCTGATTATGTTCAGGCCGTTCTCAAAGAGTGCCCGGATGCGGATGAAGGCGAGATTGCCGAGGCCTTTGCGAAGTACGAAAACGAATTCTACATTCCACCTCAGGACGCCATGCGCTCCGTGTTGAGGCGTTTTCAAAGCGGCACCTCTCCAGCCACGACGGGCGGTTCCACTGCAACTCGGCAGGTCAAGAAAGTTGCAGGTTTAAGCGAGCTGTCGGCAACCGACCGAGATGTGGAAATTGAGGTCGCTATCGTCACTCACAACGTTCGAGATCAACTCATCCGGGGTGAGGAAAAACAGATCGCCTTCGGCATGCTCGAAGACAACCCGTGGGAGGAAAACGGTCAACGCACCCGCTGGGACTACAAAGACTGGGGCCCTCATGCGAACCTCGCTGCGGGGAGCATCGTGCGAATAGAGGGTGCGAGTGTCAACGAATACAACGGCAAAATGTCGCTGAACATCAACCAGTCCGCTCGAGTGGTTGTCCTCAAGGAGGGCGTCGCCACCCCAGTCGCCTCAAACGATCCCATCGATATCAGCGCCATACCCAAGGAAGGTTACATTTGCGTTGTTGGACGTGTCCTTGCCAGCCGGCCCGATGTAATTCATCGCAAGGACGGTTCTGGCTCCATCGACGTCGTTCGCGGCAGGCTTGCAGACGACACGGGCACCATTGGTTTTCTTTCGTGGGAACCCTTTGACCATGAGGTGGGCACGCTGTTGAAAATTGATGGAGCACAGGTGAAGAGTTTCCGAGACACACCCGAACTCAACTTCGGTCGAACTACGCGAATCGAGGTCTACCACGATGCCAATTTTGCAGACCTTGATACCCTCAACGAGAAGAGCCTGACCAGTGTGAGCGCTCTTCGGGACGGCTCAAGAGATGTCGATGCGGTGGTGCAAATTACGGAAATCGCCAAACGCACCTTCAATCGAGACGGTGAAGAGAAATTCCTGTGGTCTGGACAGATAGCTGACCCTACTGGAAGGTGTCGCATCAGTCTTTGGGATGACCTTCCATTCAAGGAAACGGACTTGCCCGTGACCGTCCAAATCAAAGGCGCTCGAGTCCGGGCTTGGCAGGGTATACCTGACATCACCGTGGACAACGCTGAGCAAATGACCGTGCTTGAGGCTCCGCCTTGGGATGCAGGCATGGACCTCACCAATCATGCCGTCGAGGTCGACTTGGCCGAGGTGGTGGCTGGCCCCAGTCGGGTTGGCCTGAAAACAAGCGGCATGTTGGTGAGCGTAAGAGAGGATTCAGGCTTTATCATGCGGTGCACCGAATGCCGCCGAGTTCTTCGAGACGGCATCTGCTCCGATTGCGGTCCCAACGCTGGTGCTGAGGACATTCGTATGCGCCTTGTCGTGGACCTTGACGGCGCAACGGCAGCCGTTTTGGTGAACAAAGAGGCCACGCTCGCCACCCTCGACCTCGATGTTGATGCCATGCGGTCGAAGATCGACGAAATTGGCGAGCAAGGTTTCGTTCAGCACGTTCGCGATCAGATGCTGGGACGGCACCTCACCGTCACAGGACGTTCCATTGTTGATGAGCAGGGAGCGATGATTCTTGCAGACGGTTGCTCATTGGAGGTCCACGATCCTCAGATGCGGGCGAGTGAACTCAGAGCGCAGTGGGGGTGGGGTTGATGGAGCGGGCCAGAATCTCTCGCCAACCGGCTCATCTTCTCTTGGCGTCAGAGTTTGGTAGCGCAACCCTCAACGAGAAAGGCTCAGGCGAGTACGACCCGTCCTTTGTCATCACGAAACTGGGTGCAAAAGTCAACCGTATTGTCGCAGCCGGTCTTTTGGAGCGGTTGGAACAGCGAGAAACTTCCGGAGGTTCTTCGCTCTACCAGGGTCAACTCAGGGACCCGACGGGCCTGCATTACTTTTCAATCGGGGAGTACAACTCCGAGATGATGCAGGAGCTTGCGCATCAATGGTCTGAACGCTTGGACGATGGTGAGCCACTTCTGGTGATGATGACCTCGAAAACACGATGGTATCAAACCGATGAGGGGGCGGTTTACACCTCACTCCGCCCCGAGGAAGCCTGCGTGGTCAATCGCGAGGTCTACGCAAATTGGTTGCTTGACGCTTGCGAGGCGACCATGGAGCGAATGAACCGTTTCGCTTCTTCCATGGAAGTTGAGCCGACCTTGGACGCCTACGCTCGTGCCGGTCTACCGGCGAGTTTGCTTGCCGCGAAGAACCACTACGGGGAGGTCGACCTTGAACCGTTCAAGTTGAACTTGATGCAGGCTTTGGACATCGCCGAGGGGCGGATTGAGGCAGCGACAACCCCGCCGCCGGTCATGCGCCTCAGCGATGAAGGTGCCGTGGAAGGAGGCGATGGCGGGCAAGACCTGGAGGCCTTTTTGCTCAAGGCGGTCGGGCAGCTTGATCAGGGCGACGGTGTGACGCTCGACGCCCTGCTGAAAGTTGCGGTCTCAAACGGAGGTTTCGTTCGAGAGGTCGCTGAAGCAAAATTGGACGATATGCTGGATGCAGGAACGCTCGATGAGCCGAGATTTGGCTGGTTCAGAGTCGGTGCGACGAATTGATTCGCCTCCAACACATTCAAGTTCCGCTCCCGATGTGAGCCAATCAGGGGTCATACATGGCAGGAATCGATTTCTTTATTCGCCCAGCAACGGGAACATCAAGCGCAGATTGGGTCCGGATTGCAAACGCAGACATCAAGGTCAGAATGACGCGACGCCTTACCCGAACCGTCGTGCGCGGTCAGGAAGGCGATGACCTCCATGACGAAGGGTCAGAATCAACGTTGTACACGGTCCGAGGCGACCTCACGCTTGACGAATACAAGCGGATTGTAGCCATGTTCAGAACCGGCCAACCTTACATCCACGATCCGTTCGAAGAACGGGACGTCAAGGTTATTTTTTCCGTCATGGAATACGACAGCGCTAGCGAAGGGTTCCATTTTGAATTGCTTGAAGACGTCATTTGATGGAGGGTTTTGAATGCGAAAGCTGGAGGAAAAGCGAGAACTCCTCTATGTTATTCGCACGCTGGATGTGTTGATGTCCTCTGGAGTCGGTCTTGAGGCAGCGCTCCTTACGATTGGTAAGGGCGGATACGGCATCATATCAGAGGATTTTTCATCGCTGATGAAACGGTTGCGTAAAGGAAACAGCGGCGGGCTCGATAAAGAATTGAAGTCTTTGACAAAAAAAGCGGAATCAGCAGGCTACAAACGTTTGTTGAACACGCTCTACACCAACGTCACGCAGAACACCGACCTTGTTGAAACCCTCAAGAAGCAGGGCACGCGGATGGAAGAAGAACGTTCAGAAGAGGTTGAAAAATACATACAAGAGTTGGGAGGTGTCCCTGAAACATTGCTTTCTATAGGCATGATCGGGCCCATCATCCTCTCCATCGTCGGGCTCGTGCCTCAATTGATGTCGGGAGACCTTGGCTCCTTTATGTCGCTACCAGATCCGGCGGTCATCAGCACCGTGGTCAACATTGGGTTGATTCTTACGCTGGTAGGCATGGCGCTGGTTGGGCTCAAAGCCCACACAAAAGATCCCGGTTTGTGAGGTGATGAAATGATATTCGGTCTTCTCGAGTCGTTCAACGAATCGCCTCTTCTGCTTTACCTTGGGGTGATTGCTGTTGCCTGCGTGGGCGGTGGAATACCGCCCATGCTGGAACGTCGCCGTCGTCGAGCGATCGAAAACCAACTCCCCACCTTTTTGGAGGCTCTGTCGGATTCTGTGGGGGCCGGTCGCGGGCTACAAGAAGCGATGATGGAACAGTCCGAATCAAACGATGGCCTCTTGGCCTCTTTGCTCTCAGCGACCTTGAAAGAAGCCCACGCATCATCCTTTGAGGCAAGCCTGTCCGCTTTTGCCGCAAAAACGCGCTCCAGTCAGGTTCAGCGTGTGATGATGTTGATCGAGACAGCGATTCAACAAGACTCGTCGCTCCGTGACATTTTGGCTGACTTGAGCAGAGATTACGAGCGCCTAAACGATTTGATGAACCAACGAGAAACGGAACTCTCGGGTCGTGGTATCCTCATCATCCTGTTTGTAAGCGTAGGCTTACCTGTGTTGATCGCCTTCATCGTCGGTCTGTTCGCCCCCGCTAGCAAGGGTTTCCAAATCACTGGATTTAATCAGACGTTCAGTCTGTTTTTCGCCGCAGCATCAGCCGTTGCCGTGGGCGTCTCTGGCCGCATGATGGGCCGTCTGAAAGACACGCTATGGTGGCTACCGTTGTGGATGGCGGTGTCCATGGGCCTCTATTTAGGGGCCGTCAAAGCAGTAGGAGGTTAAACAATGTCAGAACAAATACTAGAGCAATACGGGCGAGTCACGATTTACACTGAACCAAACCACCCTTCGCCAATTTACCACGTGGACGGCGACATCCAACCGAACCCGTACGGTGACTTGGCGGCTCTGTTCGAGGACGACGCGTTGGAAGAAGTGATGTACAACGGTGGGACGCAATGCGTCAAAGTGGCCCACCGCAACCACGGTATGTGCCGAACAAACATTTGGATCGACGACGAATCCGGGCTTCAAATTGCAAAGAACATCGCTTCCTACACCAATGTTCCTCTTGGCGATGGACCCGGCCTGGTACCTATTTTTGATGGACGTCTCCCGGACGGCTCCAGAGTAAACGGTACCATCCCCCCTGTCTCTCCGGACGGGCCAACGTTGACCATCCGCAAATTCAAGGAAGACCCGCTGACGATGATCGATCTGGTCAATTTCGGCACGGTCAATTCACGCCTAGCAGCGATGATGTGGGTCTGGATTGAGGGTCTGGACAGCCGACCGGCGAACTTCGTCATCGCTGGAGGCACAGGTTCTGGAAAGACAACCACGCTGAACTGCCTTGGCATGTACATCCCTTGGTCGCGACGGCTCTTGACCGTAGAAGACACCGCTGAATTGCAAGTGTATCACGACCATTGGCTGCGCATGGAAACCCGCAGAGAGCGCCCCGATGGGACGCCAGAGGTCGACATGAACGATTGCCTGAAATCAAGCCTTCGAATGCGACCGGATCGCATCATTGTTGGAGAAGTTCGCGGCCCTGAGTGCGCCACTCTATTGACGGCCATGAACACGGGCCACGACGGTTCGTTCGGTTCGCTTCACGCCAATACCGCGCAAGAAACCGTTACTCGGATGATCAATCCGCCGATGAGCGTCCCACCGATTATGCTCAGCGGTCTCGATCTCATCATCATCCAAGCGCGCCTCCACGTCAACGGCAAGACCGCCAGAAAAATCACCGAAGTGGCCGAGGTCGCCGGTATGGAAGGCGATAAGCCTCGCCTTAACGCCATTTGGAAGTACAACGCCGCAACCGATCAAATCGAGGAAACCGGCATACCCTCCAAGCTCCGGGAGACCATCTGCAATGCCGCCGGTGTCACGCCGGACGTGTTTGAAAAGCACGTGGCTCAACGGCAAGCCATCATTGAGGACCTTTGCCAACGCGGTATTTCCGACATACAAACGGTGACGTCCGTCGTGCAGAATTTTTACGCACAGCAGCACTGATTAACCGTTCAGTCGGTTCAGCAATTCGTCGACTCGGTCAATTTTTTTCCTGACCCTGGACACGCTGTCGGACGCTTCCGCCACGGATTCTGCGACTTCAGCTTCGGCATCGGTTTCGGTTGTCGGTTCCGGTTTGAAACTGGCGGCGAGCGATTTCAGTTCACTCACGATGGCGTCCACTTCGGTTTCCGTGACGAGGACACCGGGGGCAATTCGCGGGATTTCACTCGGGGAGAGGTAGCCCATTTCAGCACCGATGATGCCGGCGCAGGCGAGAATCCTTGGTCGGAGCGTGCTTGTGTTGACTTCGTAGCCTTTTGATTCAAGGAAACGAATCACGAGCGCTTGTTGGGCCTGGTCGAAACCGTTCTCCCCCGCTTCAAGGATGGTTTGCACCAGCTCTTCAAATGAGGCGATGTTCCGCTCCAAGCGGTCGATGGTCATCCGTTCGTTTTCTTGCATGTGGACAGCGCCCCGGTGAAGGATGCGCATCATGCGTTGCCTCCGCTGAACTACGGGGTCGTGAAGGGCCTGAGATTCCGTTATTTCAATGTGCAAATCAAACAGGGCATGAAGCCTGCCTGAGACGCTTGGAACGCGAAGGTCGAGGTTGAGGTTCCGCCCCTCTTCTTCAAAAGCCATTCTGGCTTTGACAACATCGGAGGCGTGCAGTGCCAGAATGTTTTCCAAACGGTCGCGAAGCGTGCTTCTGACCTCCTCAAATCTACGCAAGGCCTCCCGCTCGCTCCATGATTGTGGGAGGGCTGTTGCTGCGCTTGTTTCGTTTCGAACTTGGTAGTCAAGTTCCATGATCATCGTCGCTATCGCTTGATGCACCGGTGGCAAATCGGTCGCAAAGCCTTGCTGGCGCAATGATTGAATGAACGCATTCATGTCTTCTTGATTGGTCGTGGAACTGACCATCAGATAATCTCGGGCAAAAGCTTTGATTTCGGCGGCGCGTTCCCTCAGCTCCATCAAGGCGGTTTCGGTCTCGAGGCTGTAGGTCTCGGTTCCAACCGCATGCTGAATCATGGGCGGCACAGGAGAGGAGCGTTCGCCATCGCCACGAAGACCGCCTTCAACCACGGCATCCACAACCGATGATGAAATGTCATGGCCAACGTCGGCCAGTGTCTCACGGAGAGCGGTTTCCTCTTCATAGGTCCAGCCGCCCTCGTGTTCACCGACAAAGGTGGAGACCGTGTCCTCAACACTCACCTCGCTTTCGATGGTTGGTGGGCCAGAAACGGCGGGAATGTTCACGGGGCCTTTGGGGCGCCGCAGGCTTTTCTTGACTTTGCCCCAAGCGTTTTCTTGAGAGGCGAGCACCCCAGCGACCCGAGCCAGAAGGGTTTGTTTGTTTCCTGACAGAGGCAATTCCAAATCTTTGCACATACCGTGGAGTTCGTCTCGAGTCATGTCGTCCAATTTCTCCACGGCGAGGGACTTTGGGTCGTGATTCAGATGGAGAAAGAGCCGCCGTCTGCGCGCTTTGATGGAGCCGGATTTCTTGATGCCAAACGCACCCAATATGTCCCCAAGGTCGCTGTTGGCGATGCTGCGCAAGCCGGCCGGAGAAAAGTCCCAGTCGGGGAAGATTAGATGACGAATGAGCCTTGCTCGAAGGGTTTCCACCGGTCCAGTTTTGGGCAAGTTGTGCTCTTGAGCAAGCGATTTGAGGTCGTCGAAGCGGGCTTGGTAAAGTCTACCGAGCGTTGCTGTCGTGTCCATGGATGGCTCACCTCTAGGCGTTTTGCCGCATTCAAGGCATATATGTCTTCGCCGTCAAAATGGACCAAGGAGGGCTGTTCTCGTGGGTGTTTGCTTCAACGGGGGGGCGCCTTTACTCATCAAGATTCATCAACCTTGGGCTTGGCTCGTTAAAACTTGGTGGCATCCCAAGGATTCTTCTGTTTGAACCTTCATGATCCGTGGTCATTACAGCGAGTAAATCCATGAATTCTTTGAGGAGGTTCACCATGCCAATGTGGCTGTTTTCTGGTTGAACAATCCTCTCGCAGGCGGCCGTCACCGTCCCTTCCGGGTTCAATGTTTCAATGATCATTTCAATTCTCGGGCCCCCTTTTCCCTTGTAGAGGCCTTTTTGCTTGTTTGGGTCAACCAGCGTGTTCAGCAACGCTTCATCCCCGTCTTCGGAAGCTTTCTTGAGAATAGTGGCTATTTTCCGCTGCTCAACAAACGCCCCCACGATGGGCCTTAAGGATGGTTCGAGGCTTTCCAAAATGGCTGCTTCCAGACGGTAGGCCAGTTCAGCACTCTGGTCGACCATGTCCTGGATGCTGGCCTTGGGGAATCCATTTCTTCCCACCAGCATCGTGAATCCGTGCAGCGGCGGGGGGATAAATCGCTCGCGATTGCTCTCGCTGTTGTCCCTTTGAAGCCCTAAGGTATGCCGACGACTTTTCATTCGATGGCTTGCATGAATGGCTCTTGGAACGATGAAACCGTCGATATTGCCGTTCTTGAGTAGGTCCTCGACCCATGGCCAGATGTCTTCGTCGTCCAGTTCCGAGATGGTTGCGGCAGCGTTCAATCGCTTTCCCATTTCCTCCATGGTTTCGAGCGTGAGATCGCCCCTCAGTCTCATCATTTGTCGCCGCAGGAGCTCGTGGTCGCACAGGATGTAAGCTCCTTGCTTGAGGTATTCCGGTTTGTCGTTAGCCACCAAGACCCAGGTTGGTTCTTTTCTTGTCAATAGACCGGCGATGATCAAACCCTCAACATCTTGTTCTTGCCAATCAAAAGCGCTCATGGCGACGAGATCTCCCGCACCGTCCCGGAGGGATTGCAAGGCCGTTTCCATGTGCGGGAGTTGTTTCAAAGAAAGGTCTCGGTGTTTGCCGTGCGTTTCAACGGCTCGTTCAATGTGGAGGCGGACGCCGTCGTTTCTGGAGGGTGTTGTGAAAATCACAAGACGCTCTCCGTTTTCCATCGTTTCACCTCGGCGAGGGTCGCCCCTCACACATCAAGGGCGTTGACGACCGGTTAAGAAGCCCACCCTCATAGCGCAAGCGTGCGCAGCGATGTGGAAGCCCTGAATGCCGCGCTGGAAGTCATGCGTGATGAGGTGAACCAAGCCCTTCTTGACCTGATTCAGGCAGAACTTGAGCAAGGTGCCGGCGAGGTGGCTGTAGAGGCTGGCCGTGTGCTCAACGCCGGAGGAAAACGCCTTCGTCCCCTCTTGTTTCTCCTCGCCTACCGTGTCGCTGGCGGAACAAACACAGACGATGTAATGCCCCTGGCCTTGGCGTTCGAGTTGATTCACACCGCCACGCTTGTCCACGACGACATCAACGACGAGGCGCGGCACCGTCGCGGCATCCCAACCATTCACGCCCAGGCCGGTCAAGCCAAGGCGGTCATCGCCGGTGATTGGCTGTTCGTTCAAGGCTTTGGCCTTGGCGGACGTTACTCCGAACAAATCGTTAGCATCATCGCCCGCTGTTGCGCCAACATAGCGGTTTCTGAATTCCATCAACTCGACCACGTG
>Ga0163110_10000285_pt1 | contig 23388 bp, 23 predicted proteins | sample CRUFie1St17metaG_FD_108703 | JGI IMG/M metagenome (GOLD analysis project Ga0163110, IMG submission 108703) | Marine microbial communities from the Costa Rica Dome - CRUD Field 142mm St17 metaG | ecosystem: Environmental > Aquatic > Marine > Oceanic > Photic zone | place: Costa Rica: the Eastern...
GATTTTGCTTCACCTGAGGCGATAATAGTAACTGGAACTGTTTTAGATGAATCTGCAACAAATGATCTTACCGTTACAGTTATTGCTACAGGACTGAATTCATCGGTACAAACTGTAGCTAGCAAAACTCAAAATGTTAGAGTTGTAACCGAAAGAAAACCTTTGCCGCTAAGCGATGCAGCAAAACAATTGCTGGAAAATCCTCCTTCAGTTGAAAACGCTGTAAAAAAAGAAGACAGTGAAGAAGAGTATCTAGATATCCCTTCATTTGTCAGAACTCAACTTGACTAGTTAGAGGATAATGACAAACAGGATTCTCTATTCTTCGGGAAGAATAGTCTTTATCCAGTTAATATTAGTAATAGGATTTTGCGCATTATTGGGAAGGTTGATTTACCTTCAAATATATCAAGATATATTTTTGGATGATCAAGTCTTTAGTCGATTGGATTCACAGTATTCACTTTTAGCCCCAAGAGGAAAAATACTTGATAGAAATGATCGAGTTCTGGCTATGGACGTTAAGGGATATAGCGTAGGGATAGATTTAAAAAAATTTATTTACCAAAAGGATACAGTCATTCTTCTTTCTGAGGTTCTGGATAAAAATCCATCTGATCTAACCAGTGTTCTAATAAACAAATCTAGTGGTTTCATAGAAATAAGAAGAAATATTGACTACGAAACTAAAGAAAAACTGAAAAATAAAAAGATACCCGGTATTTATTTCAGAGAGAATTTAAGAAGAAGCTATCCAGAGAGAAATATAAGTTCTCATGTTGTAGGTTTAACTGATATCGATAGAAAGGGAATTCAAGGGGTAGAATTAGTCTTCCATAATGAACTCCAAGGAGAAAAAGGCAGCTTCACAGGCATAAAAGGGTCTAAGAATACCAAACTGGAAGGCAATAGAGTCGAAGCTACTCCCGGTAAAGATATAAAGTTGACAATAGATCTTAATATTCAATCTATCGCTTATCATGAGTTAGATAAGAAAATCAAAGAAACCAATGCAGAAGCAGGATCAATAGTTGTTGTTGAGCCAAGTTCTGGAAATATTCTAGGCCTAGTCAATTATCCCTCATTCGACCCAACTGACAGGAGAAATCTCGATGATATGGGTAGATTGAGAAATAGAGCTACTATTGATGTTTTTGAGCCTGGCTCTGTTATGAAGCCTCTTGCTATGTCTGCAATCATAGAGTCAGAAAAAATTGATATTTCTGAAAAAGTAGATACCTCACCTGGATGGATAGAATTTGAAGGATTTAAAACAAGTGATTTTAGAGATTATGGCATTTTGAACTTATCAAAAATCATATCTTTATCGAGCAATGTTGGCATGGTGAAACTATGCGAAAATCAAGATCTCCGACATCTGATTAATTTCTATAAAAAATTTGGCATTGGAAGATTTCCCACATCCATAATGATTCCAGCCAGAGAGGGCTTTTTACCTCATGAATCATCATTCACTTTAAGAGATAAAGTAAGCTCTTGTTATGGTTACGGTATGACTTTGTCTGCACTTCAAATAGCTCAGGCATATTCAGTTTTTGCTAATGAAGGTAATTTTGTTGAACTTAACTTATTTGAAGATCATAGCTTTGGAGAAGATTACAAAGAGAGAGTGATAAAGACTGAAACTAATAAAATAATTGTAGATATGTTAGTAGAGACGGTGAACTCAATCGGAGGGACAGCGTCCAAAGCACGTCTTAAAGACTATATAGTTGCAGGTAAAACTGGAACTGCAAAAGAAACTTTAGACGAAGAGACTACATATACGAGCACTTTTGCTGGTTTTGTTCCAGCGCAAGAGCCTGAATTTCTCGCTGTAATTGTTCTTCACGGGCTATCAGGAGAAGACTATTCTGGAGGAAGAGTCTCTGCTCCTTTGTTCTCAGATATTATGAAGCAAGTATTGTTACTAAAAGATCTAAAAATTTAGATGAAGACGAATAAATTCTTGCAAGAATTAGCTAACCAAATAAATTTTAAAGAAATTGATATCAATAACATTCATTTAGATAGTAGAGATGTATCTCAAGGAGATCTTTTTTTTGCCTTAAAAGGAAAAGAAATGGATGGAAATGACTTTATTTCAAAAGCATTTGAAAAAGGCGCCGCGTTGGTAATTTCTGATTCCAATACTGATGGAAGGAGGGACATTCTTTATTTTGAGGAATTAAGAAAATACTTAGGAATTTTCGCATCACGATTCTACGGCAATCCAAGCTTTGGATTAAAAACTATATGTGTTACAGGAACCAATGGTAAGACTACTTGTGTTGAGACTTTTTCAGCTTTGAGTAACTTGCTAGATGAAAGATGTGCATTTATTAGTACCATTAATTCCTCAAATGATGGAGAGGACCTTGTGAAATCTCAATTAACCACTCCAGACGCAATTACCATTCAAAGAATAATGAATAGTGCATTGAGGAACAATGCAAAATATATTGCTATGGAGGCCTCATCCCATGGACTTGACCAAAACAGACTTAATGGGACAGATATAGACTTTGCAATTTTGACGAGTTTTTCTCATGATCATCTTGACTATCATGGCAGTCTTGAAAGTTACAAAAGCACTAAAGAAAAACTCTTCTTAGATTTGAACCCCAAGAAAAATATAATTTGCATTGATAGCTCCTTTGGGCTAGATCTTTATAACAAAGCTATAAAGAAAAATCCCAATACCTATAGTGTTTCGATAGAAAAACCTGCCGACTTCCAAGCGTCTTTTGAGTATCTATCTAGTGGTTTAAAAGTAAACCTGAAGGCGTTAGACGAAGAATTTAGTTTTGAGCTTGAAACAATTTCCAGATATCTCGCTTCCAATATCATTTGTGCAATTGCAGTCCTCGTAATTCAAGGGGTTGATCTCGATTTAATTTCGTCTCTTTCTAAAAAGATTGAGCTTCCCCTAGGAAGACTTCAAAAAATTAAGAAAGACAACATTACAGTCTATATAGACTATGCTCATACCCCTGAAGCACTTGAGAATACTCTTTTGGAACTAAGAAGGTTTCATTCAGATCCTGTCTGGTGTCTTTTCGGTTGCGGAGGAGATAGAGATAAAGAAAAAAGACCCCTAATGGGTAGGGCAGCAGAAAAATTTTCAGAGAAAGTAATATTGACCAGCGATAACCCTCGAACAGAAGACAAAGATCAGATAATCAATGACATTCTTGATGGCATAAGCAAAAAAGATCAAATAATAATAGAATCAGATAGAGAAATAGCAATTGAAATGGCAATAGAAGCGTTGAAAAACGAAAAAAAAGATGGCGTATTATTGATTGCTGGCAAAGGCCATGAAACATATCAGGAAATCAATGGTAATTTCCATGAATTCAATGATGCCGAGATAGTGAAATTTTCTTAATTAGTTTTGACAATGAATTTAAAAGATTTAGCTAAAATTTCAAAAGGAAAACTCATCGGAGAGTCTATAGAAGTAGATGCTTTTAGCATTGATACTAGGACATTAAAACCTGACGATACATACATAGCACTTCATGGAGAAAATTTTGACGGCCATGACTTTATACCAGATGCTCTGGATAATGAAGCTTGCGCTGTGATTGTAAGTAAGCAAATTCCACAAAAAATACCCCAGATCATAGTTTCTGATACGTACAAATTTTTAGAAATGGTTGCAATTAATAATCGTAAAAATTTTGAAGGTAAATTAATAGGTATCACTGGAACGAATGGAAAAACAAGCACTAAACAAATTGTTTCTAACCTCTTAGAGAACCGAGGGCTTTGCCACAAAACAATTGGTAATAAAAATAATCAAATAGGAGTTCCCTTTACTCTGCTGAGTCTCAATTCAAAATACGACTTTTCCGTAATCGAGATTGGCACTAGCGAACCAGGAGAAATAGAGATACTTAGCAATCTTATAAAACCTGACATAGCAGCTATAACCAACGTATCTTTGGGTCATTTAGATGGCTTAAGAGATACAAATTCTATTGCAGAGGAGAAAGGAAATATATTTAACTTTAGCACTGACTGCGGCGTGGCCATTTTACCAAGGGATTCAGATTACTATGGCTTCTGGTCAGATAATACAAATGCCAAGGAACAAATAAGTTTTGGCTTCCACAAAAACTCCGACTTTAGAGTATCTAATATAAAAATTGATATTATCAATAATACAACTCATTTCAACCTGAGCTTTGATGACAAGTTCGAGAGTCTCTCTATAAACGGAATAAGTCAATTCAACGCATTAAATGCTGCCTTATCAGTTGCTATTGGTCTTTACTGTGGGGTTAGTATTGAAGAAATTCGCCACAGTTTATTGCTAACTCATTTACCCGAGAGAAGATTAAATGTGTCCTTAGCTCAAAACGGATCTATTGTCATAGATGATTCTTATAATTCAAATCCTGCATCTATGAAGAATGCACTAGACTCTTTGGAAAAAGCAGATGGGCAAAAAATTTGCGTGCTCGGTTCTATGAAGGAGATGGGACCAAAATCAAAGGAAATACATAAAGATATTTATAATTATGCTACCAAAAAGGCAGATATGATATTTTGTATGGGGGAGGAGTGGTCAGGTTGCGGTAAAGACCAGAATTTAATCATTTATGAAGACCACGACGATCTTTATCATCACTTAATAAACTTAATAGATGAAAACACTATAATATTAGTTAAAGGCTCCAGATCAACAAGAATGGATTTGATAGCCGATAAATTAAAAAATAATGCTACTACCACTATTTGAATACTTATCTGAGTTCTTCGGACCATTTCGTGTTGTAGAATTCTTATCTACCAGAGCAATACTAGCTACGCTTACCTCTCTACTCTTTTCATTAGTTCTTGGACCAAAATTTATAAATAAGATGAAGGACATTCAAGTCGGTCAAGTAGTAAGATCCGAAGGTCCGCAATCTCATTTATCAAAACAAGGAACTCCAACCATGGGCGGAACTCTGATTCTAAGCTCAATATTTTTGAGTGTTATATTGTGGGGAGATTTAGAAAATAGGTATCTGTGGGTTGCTTTCTTGACTGCCATGTCCTTTGGCGTTCTTGGCTGGATAGATGATCGTCTAAAAATAAAGCACAAATCAAGCGATGGGTTGTCAGCATGGAGTAAAATATTCTGGCAGTCCGTGATAGCCATTCTGGCTTGTTCCTTCCTTTATGTGACTCAAGAAAATATTGCGGAAACAAGTCTTATAGTTCCTTTCTTTAAGGATATCTCTATTCCTCTCGGATTGGGATTCATCTTGTTGTCCTATCTTGTTGTGATAGGTACAAGTAATGCAGTTAATTTGACTGATGGACTTGATGGACTAGCTATTTTGCCTTGTGTGATGGTTGCGGCTGGACTTGGAATCATCGGTTACTTGGCTGGTAACACAATATATTCGGATTTCCTAAATATACCTTATTTACCCGGAACGGGTGAAATGATTGTATTTTGTGGTGCACTTGTTGGATCTGGTATTGGCTTTTTGTGGTTTAACACTTATCCAGCACAGGTTTTTATGGGTGATGTGGGCTCATTGTCATTAGGAGCAGCCTTAGGAATCGTTACAGTTATTATCAGGCATGAATATGTTTTATTGATCATGGGAGGATTATTCGTAATTGAAGCATTATCAGTAATTGTTCAGGTTGCTTCCTTCAAACTTACTGGAAAAAGAGTCTTCAATATGGCTCCTTTGCATCATCATTACGAACTTAAAGGATGGCCAGAGCCTAGAGTAATTGTAAGATTCTGGATTATAACTTTTATGCTTGTTCTTCTTGGCTTAGCATTATTGAGACTTAGATAGGTTCTGTGCAAAAGAAAATACCCTTAGTTATAGGATATGGGATAACAGGAAAATCGCTTATTGAATACCTCTCAGAATTTCATAAAGAGCTTATCCTAATAGAAGATTCATCTGACAGAATTAATGTAAAAGATTTTAATGATCTAGGGCTTAATCTTCACATTAATCCAGTAATAGATGATGAACTGTTTGGCAGAGTATCTGAAATTTTTTCAAGCCCAGGCATTCCAACTGATCACGCTTTATTTAATTTAGCTTCTAAACATCAAATTAGAATTTCTTCCGATATTGAAATTTTTATAAAAGGAAATCCTTGTGTAAAAATACTTGTGACTGGCACCAATGGCAAGACATCAACGTCTCTAATTCTCAAGAATCTTTTTCAATCTTACTTTCCAAATCTGAATATTGCAGCTCTAGGAAATATAGGTGTTCCTGTCCTAGACCATTTAAAAGAAAATCTTGATATTGCAATAATAGAAGTATCAAGTTTTCAATTAGAGCTTTTAGATAATGTGAAATTTGACCTCGGCGTATTATTAAATATCAGCCAAGATCACCTTGATAGGCATATAGATTTTCAAAAATATAAAGAATTAAAGTATTTGGTGTTAAAAAATGCTTCTATGGGTATTTCTTTTCAATCAGAAAAATCTTTTGAGAACCGTCACAGAGACTACAACGAAATAAGTTTCTCCAGAGAGTTGCTTAGATCAAGGGTATTCGAGCACTGGCCATTGCATGACATAGAAAATCTTAAAGCTTCATTGACTACCTTAATTGCTTACTGTGAAAATATTTCAATTGACCCTCCTAGCGAAGATGGATTGCAGTCTTTTCTTGAGAAAGCCTTTAAAGATTTCGAAAAGCCTGCCCACAGGTTCGAGATTTTAGAAGAATATAACGGTATTAATTTTATTAATGACTCTAAAGCAACAAATTTAGATGCTATGCTCAAAGCCATCAATGCTGTAGACAAACTGAGGAAAGATAGTGACATACATTTGATCTGCGGTGGAGATTTAAAAAACCAGAATTTAAGGGAGCTTGATCCTCAAATCATTGCAAAAGTTAAGAAAGCAATAATTTACGGAAAAGATAAACTAATCTTAGATAGCTCTTTCAAAAACTTTACGCAATGTTTATTGGCTGATGATCTAGAGGAAGCAACAGAAATTGCTATAAATGAGTCTAAGACAAATGACTATGTTTTACTTTCGCCCGCATGTTCTAGTCTAGACATGTTTCAAGATTATGCTGAGAGAGGGAATGAGTTTAAGAAGCTTATTAATAATCTTAATAAATGAAAACTTTACAGCCATTTCAAAATTTTGATTATTCAAAGATAGATTATCTTCTATTGGCTATCTTTACTTCACTTAGCCTTTTTGGGCTAATAATTCTGGCATCTGCGTCGGTAAATTTTTCTGATTCCATATATGGAAATCCCTCATCTATTTTCAATAGACAACTTATATATTTCTTTCTGGGATTGATAGGTTTAATTATTTTTTTTCTTTTACCCTTAAATTTTTGGACCTCTTATGACCGTTTATTTATAACTATTGGCTTCATTATGCTTCTATTAGTTTTTATGCCAGGTATTGGATTTGAGGTCAACGGCGCTAACCGATGGATCAGGATTGCTGGATTTGGTCTGCAACCTTCAGAAATAATGAAGTTTTTAAGCTTGCTTTACGTTGCTTCCTATTCAGTAAGAAGGATAAAAGAGATTCAATCTCATTGGCTGGGATTTTTCAGACCCGCAATAATAATTGTCAGTATTATCTCTGTGATTCTTATTCAGCCAGATCTTGGTTCTTCAGCTGTAATTTTTGCTTCAGTGCTGGGAGTATTATTTGTTGCTGGAGTCAAGATGAGGCAGTTTTTTATAGTTGCACTCCTTGGCATTTTAGCCATTGGAATGATGATCTATTTTGTTCCATGGAGGTGGGAAAGGATTATTTCTTTTATCGATCCTTGGAGTGATCCTTGGGGAAGTGGCTATCAATTAACACTATCTTTAATGTCTATTGGAAGAGGTGACTGGTTTGGAGTAGGTCTTGGCCAGGGCCTCATGAAGATGGGATATCTTCCAGATGCACACACAGATTTTATATTTTCAGTAATAGTTGAGGAATTAGGCATTCTAGGCGGTCTTGCAGTTATCTCTTTATTATTTGGTTTATCCTTCAGAATATTTTTTATCGGAAGAGAGTCCTTGGCAAGAAAAAACTTTTTTGGCTTTTATTTTTCTTACGGAGTCGCACTCTTACTTGGATTGCATACATTTATAAATGTTGGCGTGGCTTGTGGACTTTTACCAACTAAAGGTCTAACTTTACCTTTGATAAGTGCTGGCGGCACTAACCTAATAATCATTTGCTTAATGATAGGACTAATTTTAAGGATAGATTACGAGAATAAAAATTCAATGCCTATTCCTATAATAAAAAGGAGAGCTAAACTTTAATGAATGTTTTATTTGTTGCTGGAGGAACAGGAGGTCATGTCTATCCGGCTTTGAGCATTGCAAAGGAATTCAGTAAAAAGGGTAATCATATAACTTGGATAGGACAAAAAGACAGTTTAGAGGAGAGGATTTGTAAGGAAGAACAATTTGTTTTTAAAACTATCAACCCTAAAGGTTTTTTAAAAAAAAGCTTTCTTCAAAAGATCGTTTCTCTTTACTTCTTTGTAGTCTCCTTAATCCATAGTTTTTTTATTATTTTGAAATTGAGGCCGTCTTTTGTAGTCTCAACCGGTGGTTATACTTCTTTAGCTCCCAGTCTTATTGGTGCCTTATTCTGTCCATTATTCATTCATGAGCAGAATAGTATTGCTGGACTGACAAATAGAATCTTGCACAAATTTTCAAAAGTAACATTTGAAGCATTTCCAAATACTTTCAGTAACTTAAATCATAAGGTCATGTGTGTAGGAAATCCTCTAAGAAAAGAAATAATAGATCATGAATTTCAAACAAAGTTTGATGATTCTCTATTCAAAATTTTAATTCTAGGTGGAAGCCAAGGATCCAAACAATTAAACGATATTCAACAAGATATCCTAATTAATAGGAATTTACCTTCAAAGTGGAGTTTCATTCATCAAGTTGGGCAATTGGAATCTTCAGATCTTCGCACAGCATATGAAAATGCAGGAGTTAAATATGAGATTAAAGAATTTATAGATGATATGGCTGAAGTCTATGATGATTGTGACATTGTAATTTCGCGCTCAGGAGCAATGTCAATCAGCGAAATATGCTTTATTGGAAAACCATCTATTCTCCTCCCGCTCCCTTGGTCTTCTAATAATCACCAACTCATGAACGCTTTGTATCTTAAAGATAAAGGTGCCGCGGAGTTAATCGATTTAAATAAAGAGGATTCTCAGGAACTCTTTAAACTATTAATTGAATTAGAAAAAGACCATAATAGAAGGGAAAAAATGGCAAGCCAAGCTGTTTCAGTTTTTCCCAAAGACACCTCAGAAAATATCTACAAAACAATTAATGAATCCTTCTCAATATAAGCTTAACAATATCCATTTTATTGGTATCGGCGGTAGTGGTATGAGTGGGATTGCGGAAGTCTTGAATAACCTGGGTTACAAAGTCTCTGGTTCAGATAGTAACTCATCAACCAACACTCAAAGGCTAGAAAAAATGGGGATATCTATTGCATATGACCATAAACCTGAAAATTTGGACAAAGTTGAGATGGTAGTTAAGTCCACAGCCATTTCAGAGGATAATCCAGAGGTAAAAGAAGCTCACCGAAGATTCATACCTGTTTTGGCAAGAGCCGAGATGCTTTCGAGTCTAATGAATAATAAAAGAGGTATAGCTATTGCAGGAACGCACGGTAAAACGACCACCACCAGTCTGGTTGCATCGATAATGAGTAATGCTAATCTTGATCCAACTTTTATAAATGGTGGGATTATTAAAAGCTTTAATTCAAATGCCCAGCTTGGAGAGGGTGAGTATTTGATAGCAGAGGCAGATGAAAGTGATCAGTCATTTTTACTTTTACAACCTTCTGTATCAATAATCACAAATATAGAGGCAGACCATCTTATTAATTATGATCAAGATTTTGAAAACCTCAAGAAAGCTTTTCTAGAATTCGTTAAAAACCTTCCTTTCAATGGGGTATCAATTGTTTGCGGTGATGATGAGGTAATTGATCAACTAAAAATTAAATTTCAAAGGAACCATATAAGTTATGGTTTTGCACATACCAATGATTATGTGCTGTCTGATTACAAATCAGATGGGGTAAAGTCCTTTTTTAAGATTAGTTCAAAGTCCGACTCCATGAAACTTACGCTTAATATGCTGGGCAAACATAATGTTTTGAATGCTGCTGCAGCATCAATATTGTGCTTACAGGAGGGCATTAGCCCAAAAATTATCCAAGATTCTCTTGAAAATTTCATGGGGATTGATAGGCGTATGCAAATTCTAGGTGAAAAAAAAATAAAAGATCATCGATGTGTTTTTATTGATGACTATGGACATCATCCCACTGAGATTAGAAATACGATTGAGGCCATCAGAGAATCTTATTCCAATTGCAAGTTGAAAATGGTCTTTCAACCGCACAGATATTCAAGAACTTTTGATTTGTATGATGAATTTATTGATGTGTTGAAAGAAGTTGATGAACTTATCCTATTGGAGATCTATTCAGCTGGTGAAAGTAAAATGGAAGGAATCAGTAGTTCGGGTATAAAGAATTCACTCGAAAAAAATGGTTTTGATAATGTCGAATTAATTTTGGATAAAGAATTAGTAATTAACAAATTAGAAAATGAAACTGAATCAGATACTGTTTTCATTTTTCAAGGTGCTGGCGACATCTCTTCTATAAGTAATCATGTAGCAAATGATTTTATAAAATGATGAATGTCACCGATTCGCTCAAACAAAATAAGATTTTACTTTTATCCGGAGGATGGTCTGCTGAAAGAGAGATATCTTTAAAATCTGGAAATGCTGTCTCAGAAGCTTTACGGAATGTGGGGATAGAGCACACTCATATAGATTTGAAATCTGAAGAAGAAGCTTATCTTCTATCAGATGATTTCGATCTTGCTTTCATTGCTTTGCATGGTCGAGGCGGTGAAGATGGATTTATACAGGACATACTTGATTCAAAGAAAATTCTATTTACTGGCAGCGATTCCGCATCTTGCAAAACTTCCCTAAATAAAATTGAGAGTAAAAAGATCTGGAGAGATTTATTATTACCTACACCAGATTTCGTTGAAATAGTTAATGCTCGTGATCCAAATATGAAGTTAACACCTCATTTGTCCGGTGAAGGAGATATTACGGCCTTAGATAAAACATTCGTTGTAAAACCAGCTAATGAAGGTTCCAGCTTTGGCATAACTATCGTGAGTCCCGGCAAGGGTAGTTTGGAGAGTGCGATGATTCACGCCTCTGATTATGACTCTTCTATCATTGTAGAGGCTTTCGTGGAGGGCAGAGAACTAACAGTTTCAATCTTAGGGGACGAAGTTTTTCACCCAATTCATATAAGACCTGCGGGTGATTTTTATGATTTTGACTCTAAATACTCCGATTCTGGTACATCATATATCAAAGCAGATATACAAGGAGAGAAGCTTCAAGAAATCAAAGATTTTGCATGGCATGCTTTTACATCTCTCGGTTGCTCAAAATGGGGAAGGGTTGATTTTATTGAGGACAACGAAGGAAATTTTCAGATTATTGAAGTAAATACTGTCCCTGGTTTGACCAAAACAAGCTTATTCCCTAAAGCTGCAGCTTATGCTGGTTTATCTTTCGAAGAAGTAATTACTAAAGTTCTTTTTTTATCTTGCAAACAAAAAGAGTTGTAAATAGAATGCGCAATACCTTGCTCCACATAGATTTTATGGGAGCTATTAACCAAGAGGAAAATTATGAGAAATTACGAAATCGTATTCTTAGTGCATCCCGATCAATCAGATCAAACTTCTTCCATTATTTCAAAATTAGATAAGATTGTTAAAGACTCTGGCGGGAACGTACATCGTTCTGAAAATATAGGAAATAGAAAGTTGGCTTACCCTATACAAGACCAATTCAAGGCAAGTTATGGGTTGCTTAATGTGGAATGTAATCAAGAAGCCATCGAAGAAATAAAAAGTTCTTTTAAGTTCAATGATTCAATTATCAGGAACCTAGTTTTGAGCGTTAAAAAAGTTCATAAAGACGCATCAGCCCTTTTGAATCAAACCAAAGAAGATAACGAGAAAGATTCTTATCAAGAGGCCAGAGAAGCAGCTAATAAAGAAGTTGAACAAGAAGCTCAGGCTGCCTCCAAAACTTCCGCTAAGAAAGAATCTTCTGCTGAAATTAGTGAAGAAAAAGTAAGTGAAGATTCAGAAGATCAATCTGTTGAGGAGAAGAAGTAATGGCGAAAAAACAAAAGAAAAATTTCAAACGTAAAAGTGATTTTGACAACAGGCCGAAGTATTGCAAGTTTACCTCTCTAGGAATAGAAGAGATTGACTTTAAAGATATAAAACTCTTAAAAGAGTACATTACAGAAACGGGCAAAATTATACCTGCAAGGATGACTGGTACCTCTGCAAAATACCAAAGACAACTCAATAAAGCTGTAAAAAGAGCAAGACATCTAGCCTTGATTCCTTATACAGATTCTCACTACAATTAAGCTATGGAAGTAATATTATTAGAAAAAGTAGCCCAGTTAGGCGATCCCGGGGATTTGGTTAATGTTAAAGCAGGTTATGGAAGAAATTTTTTAATTCCTTCGGGAAAGGCTGTGAGAGCAGATGAAGAAAATAAAGCTGAATATGAAAAAAGAAAAGAAGCTTTATTATCAGCTGAAGCTGACAGAAAAGATTCTGCAATTGCCCAATCAGAGAAAATGGACTCATTATCTGTTCTTATCTCCGCACAAGTTTCCGAGGAGGGAACTTTGTATGGTTCAATAGGCACGCGAGAGATCGCAGATGCACTTGAAGAGAAAGGTTTTGCAATCGAGAAAAGCTCAGTAAGATTGCCTGAAGGAGTGTTAAAGGAAATAGGAGAATATTCCGTTGACATTGAGTTACACCCCGAAGTCATATCTTCTATATCAGTTCAAATCGTAGCTTCCGAAGAAACTTAAAAAGCTACTTGTCTTAATCTTCTAGCAGTGGGAAAATCAATATCTTTCCTCAAAAGAAGGTTATGGCATTAGAAAGTTCATTAAATAGAGAATTACCTTACTCAACAGAAGCTGAAAAAGCCGTTTTGGGAGGTATCATGCTCAAGAACGAGACTTGGGATGTTGTTTCTGACCTTGTCAAAGAGGACGATTTTCATAAAGAAGAACACAGACTTATCTATAGAACTATCAATGATCTTCAAGATGCCGGCAAGCCTGTTGATGTCATTACTGTGCAGGAAGCGATTGAAGGTAACGGCGATCTTCCCAAACTAATCAATTCTGGAGGAAAGGATTATCTTGCACTTTTAGCTAGGGAGACTCCGAGTGTTGCCAACATACAAAGCTATGCCGATATCATAAAGCAAAGGTCAAACTTGAGGCGATTAATAGTTGCTGCGGATAATATTTCTAAGATAGCAAAGGAATCTGATGCGTCAGGAAGTGACAGAATTATCGATGAGGCAGAAGAAAAAATCTTAAGCTTAAGAGATGACTTGAACAGATCAGTTGGGCCAAAAGAAGTTAAAGAACTTCTTGGCCAAGTGTATACAGATATTCAAGAATCTTCTGAGAGCGGTAATGCATTAGTTGGAGTAAGTACTGGCTTTACAGAAATTGATGAAGTCACTTTGGGATTCCAAAAATCAGATCTAATTATCATTGCTGGAAGGCCTTCAATGGGTAAAACTGCTTTTGCCTTTAATATCGCTGAAAATGTAGCCAGACAGACTGATCAAACTGTGCTTCTATTTAGTATGGAGATGTCTTCTGAGCAAGTTGTGAGAAGATTTATCTCTAGTATTTCAAGTATAGATTTACAAAGGTTAATGAGAGGACAATTAGAAGAAAATGATTGGGAAGGAATCGACAAGGCTTTATCTGTTTTGAGTCAAAAACATATACTGCTTGATGATACACCTGCACTTTCTCCTTCTGAAATAAGAGCAAGAGCTAGAAGAGTAAAAAGAGAGAATGATGATTTGGCGATGATTGTGATTGATTATCTTCAGTTAATGCAGGTTCCTGGAAGAGGCGATAACAGAGTAGCTGAAATAAGCGAAATAAGTCGTTCTCTTAAGGCTTTGGCTAAAGAATTGAATGTACCTGTCATAGCACTATCTCAGCTGAACAGAGCGGTGGAGACTCGACCGAACAAAAGACCGATACTAGCAGATTTAAGAGATTCTGGAGCGATTGAGCAAGATGCTGACGTTATTGCCTTTTTGTACAGACACTCTTACTACGACCCAACAGATCTTGAAAGTAAAGGTAAGGCTGAAGTGAACATAGCAAAACAAAGGAATGGTCCTACAAAAGCAGTTCCAGTTGCATTCATCGAGAATACAGCAACTTTTCAAAATCTTGCAAAAAGTGATAGGTTTCCACCTCAGTACTACGATGATAATGATGATCAATTCCCATCGTAAAAAAAATATGTAAAATCCAGAATAATTTAAGAATAAATATCAAATGAAAGTTAAGTACACAGAAGAAACCCCAAGAAAAATTCGAGATTATGAGGAATCTGAACCAGAGTTGAGTTCCAAAGAAGTTGAAGATATAGCTGAGATATTTAAAACACCCTTAACTGGTACTTACAATTGGGATTATTCTGTCCAAGATAACAGAATCGCAAAACTATACGAACTCGGAAAAAAACTAAATTGGAATGTTTCAATGGACATAGATTGGGATAGACCATTGGTCGTCTCTGAGGATATACCTCCCATGTTTTGGGATGAATATCCTCCTTATAAAAAATTAAGTGATGAACAAAAAAGAGAGTTTTTAAGACACAGAGGGGCTAGCCAATTTAGTCAATTTCTTCATGGAGAGCAAGGTGCACTTCTGGTTGCTTCTCAATTAGTTTCTTGTGCTCCCACTTATCAAGCTAAACTTTATGCAGCTTCACAAGCCTTTGATGAAGCAAGACATGTTGAGGCATTCACTAAGTATATTCAAAATAGATCAAAGCTAATGTATCCAGTAGGATCCGGTCTCAAAAGTCTTCTTGATAAGATTCTTACCGATGAAAGGTGGGATCTTAAGCTTATCGGCATGCAAATTATAATTGAAGGTCTTGCATTAGCAGCTTTCAACACCGCTAAGGCTGTTACACCAGATCCTGTTTTAAGAGATATCTTGCACTTGATAATAAGGGATGAAGCAAGACATGTTACTTTTGGGGTAAATTATTTAGAAGACTTTATAGAAAATCTTTCTGAGGAAGAAAAAGAAGATAGAGCTATGTTTGCTTACGAGGCATGCGTAATAAGTAAAGAAAGACTTTTTCCAACAGATGTCTTTAGGAAATTTGGGTGGGATGAAGACGAAGCAAGACAATTTTCAAATAATGCAGGTTTTGCTACCGAATTTCAGCGTTTACTTTTTTCAAGAGTGGTACCAAATCTTTCAAGAATAGGCTTGTTAACAGATAAAGTAAGACCACTTTACGATAAATTGGGCGTCTTAGAATTTGAATCACACTCACCAGATGGAGATATTTCCTGGGCAGAACTAGAGAAACCTCTCGATCTTTCTGCTTAAACTCATAATTGTATTGTTCACTGAGCAGGTTCTTGTTAAGCTGTAATCCCATCGTAAAGAAGTTATTTTTTTTTCAGCTTCAAGTGATCAATAGATGGGAAATAAGCATACTAGATATATTTTTGTAACCGGCGGTGTTGTTTCATCGCTAGGCAAGGGAATTGCTTCTGCGTCCTTAGGATCACTTCTTGAAAGTAGGGGTTTGACTGTAACTATTTTAAAACTCGATCCTTATATTAATTTAGATCCAGGGACGATGAGTCCTTTTCAGCATGGTGAAGTTTTTGTAACTGAGGACGGTTCAGAGACAGATCTAGATTTAGGATATTATGAAAGATTTCTTAACTCTAAGATGTCAAAATCAAATAACTTTACCACAGGTCAGGTTTATGAAGAGGTTCTTCGAAAAGAAAGAAAGGGAGATTATCTGGGGGGCACTGTTCAGGTCATACCCCACATAACTGATGAAATAAAGAGGAGGATAATTAAGGGAGCAGGTAATTCAGATATAGCAATTGTGGAGATAGGAGGAACGGTAGGAGACATAGAATCTCAGCCTTTCTTAGAAGCTATCAGACAAATGAAAATTGACTTTCAATCAAACCAGACCTTGTTCATGCATTTGACGCTTCTACCTTTTTTAAATTCTGCAGGAGAGACGAAGACTAAGCCCACACAAAGATCTGTAAAGGAAATGTTATCTCATGGTCTTCAACCAGATATTTTAGTTTGTCGATCTGATGAGCCCATGGAAGACGAAGAAAGGAGAAAAATAGCTTTATTTACCAACGTTAAAGAGGATTCGGTAATTTCCATGCCTGATGTAAATTCTATTTATAAGATTCCTTTGCTTTTAAATAACCAAAGAGTTGATGAAATAGTTCTCAAAAAGCTCGGTTTAAGTTCCTCCAAAAGACCAAACTTAAGCGATTGGAAAAAAGTTATCAAAGAGGATCTTGAACCAAAAGATTCTGTAAAAATATCAATGGTTGGAAAGTACACTGAACTCGCTGATGCTTATAAATCTCTCAATGAAGCCCTTAAACATGGAGGTTTTAAAAACAATCTGAAAGTGGATATAGACTATGTTGATTCAGAAGGATTAAATTCCAAAAATATTAACAGTAAGCTAAAAAATTCAGATGCTATTCTTGTCCCAGGTGGGTTTGGTGAAAGAGGAATTGAAGGAATGATATGTGCTGTAAAATATGCAAGAACAAAGTCTATCCCGTATCTAGGAATCTGCTTAGGGATGCAAATTGCGGTAATAGAATTTGCAAGAAATGTTGCAAAAATGAAATATGCCAATAGTACAGAATTTGACAGTAATACCAAATATCCTGTTGTGGGATTAATAAGTGAATGGCTCGACTCAGAGGGCTCAATCGAACGAAGAGATTCAAGCTCTGATCTCGGAGGAACAATGAGATTAGGCTCGCAAGAGTGCATCTTGGAGAAAGATTCTTTGACAAGGAAAATGTATAAAACTGCCAAGATTAATGAAAGACATAGACATAGGTACGAAGTGAATAACAATCTTATTGATGACTTGGTTTCTAAAGGACTGATTGTTGCCGGTAAGTCTTCAGATAAAATGCTCGTAGAAGTTATTGAATTAAATAGCCATCCTTGGTTTGTTGGATGTCAGTTTCATCCTGAATTCACTTCTGATCCAAGAAAAGGCCATCCTCTTTTTACCGGATTTGTAAAAGCTGCAAAAAAAAATAAGATCAAAAGATGAAAAATATTAAAATTAATCACATAGAAATTGCAAATGAAAGTCCGTTTGTTCTCATTGCAGGACTCAACGTGATAGAGGATGATAAAACTGTCGATGAAGTAATTTCTGCATGCATCAAAACTACTAAGAACCTCAATATTCCTTATATTTTTAAAGCTTCATATGATAAAGCCAACAGATCCTCGATAAATTCTTTTAGAGGTCCTGGAGTCAATAAAGGCCTTGAAATCCTGTCGCAAATTAAAAAAGATTATGATGTTCCAGTTATTTCTGATGTTCACACTATTGAAGAAGCTGAATTAGCCTCTGAAGTTTTAGATGTAATACAAATACCGGCGTTTCTAAGCAGACAAACTGATTTGATTGAAGCCGCATGTGCTACCAATCTTCCTTTGAATATAAAAAAAGGACAGTTTCTTGCACCTTCAGACATGCTAAACATACTTAAAAAATGTAGTCATTTTAAGAATGAAAACGTAATGATTTGTGAAAGAGGTACTTCATTCGGATACAACAATTTGGTTGTTGATATGCTGGGTATGGTTGAGTTAAAAAAAGAGGACATACCAATTATATTTGATGTTACCCACTCTCTTCAAAGGCCAGGAGGTTTGGGTGATAAAGCTGATGGAAGAAGCTCAAGTGCCCTTGAGTTGGCAAGGGCTGGCATGTCATTAGGTTTGGCAGGTTTATTTTTAGAAACTCATCCAAATCCAGAAAAGGCACTCTGTGATGGCCCTTGTGCATTGCACCTAGATAAATTGGAAGGTTTTCTTGGAGAAATAAAGCAATTAGACAACTTAATAAAAACTTTTAACCCAAAAAATTAATGAAAATAAAATCTATTAATGGCTTTGAAGTGATTGACTCAAGGGGCAATCCTACAGTTGGAGCAAGAGTTATTCTTGATAATGATATCTCTGGCGTCGCCTTGGTTCCCTCTGGAGCTTCTACAGGTCAACATGAAGCTAATGAGAAACGAGATCAAGAGAAAACTAGATATTTTGGAAAGGGAGTCTTAAAAGCAGTTCAATCTATTGATAATGAAATCTCTAACCTTTTGAGAGATAAGAATGTTGAAGACATCCTATCTAACGATCAATTAATGATTGATGAAGATGGAACTAATAACAAGAGCAATTTTGGGGCTAACTCGATTCTTGCGGTATCTTTGGCTTCCGCGAAGGCAGCAGCAAACTCAAAAAATTTACCTTTGTTTGGATTTATAAATGATAAATATTCTGAATTAAGTGGCGAAAAGGTAACGCCTAACTTACCTATTCCAATGATGAATATTCTAAATGGGGGTGCTCACGCAGATAATCCAATAGATTTTCAAGAATTTATGATCCAACCCAGAGGTTTCAATTCCTTCACTGAATCTTTAAGAGCTGGAATTGAGATTTTTCACACTTTAAAAGATATATTGAAATCCAAAGGTTTAAATACTGCTGTAGGAGATGAAGGTGGTTTTGCGCCAAATCTAAAATCTCCTGAAGAAGCACTTGATTTGATTATGTTATCAATTGAAAAGGCTGGATTTATTCCAGGCGACCAAGTTGCATTGTGTCTAGATATTGCTGCAACAGAGTTTTATAAAGATTCTATTTATAATCTTGAAGGTATGAAGAAAAAACTCTCTTCATCTGAAATGATAAATTACATAGGAGAACTTTGCTCAAAGTATCCAATTAGCTCTATTGAGGACGGTTTAGACGAAGACGATTGGGAAGGATGGACGAAGCTTAATGAGTCAAAAGGCTCAACAGTTCAACTTGTAGGAGATGATTTGTTTGTGACCAACCCTGATAGAATCAATAAAGGCATAAAATTAGGTTCTGCTAATTCCGTTTTGATAAAGGTTAATCAAATTGGTACTCTTTATGAAACATTTCAAGCAATCAATACATCAGTAAAACATAACTTAACTACGGTTATTTCTCATAGATCAGGAGAAACTGAAGATACATTCATTGCAGATCTTGCCGTGGGAGTTAGTTCAGGGCAAATAAAGACAGGAGCTCCTTGCAGATCTGATAGGGTTGCTAAATATAATAGATTGTTAATGATTGAGCTGGAGTCAGACCTATGTATGGGATCATAAAGTCCGTTTATATGTTTTTCAAACTTCAGCCTTTGTATTCTTCAAGCTTAATTATTTTAGGACTTATTATTTGTGCAACTCAATACCAGTATTGGTTCGGAAATTACAGCAATCATGATCTTGAAATATTACAAAAAGAAATAGTATTAGTTGAAGTTGAAACTGAAGCGATAAGAAAAAAAAATGAAGAGCTAAATAGGGAAAAAGAAAAGCTTAATTCAGGTAAGCAAGCTTTAGAGGGTGTTGCTAGATCAGAGTTAGGAATGATTAGGCCAGGAGAAACATTCTACGTCTTTAAAGATGCTCTTGATGAAGATCTAAAAGATAATTAAATTGATAAATCCTTTCGTAGTAATTCTACCTAGTGCAGGCTCTGGTGAGAGATTTGGTTCTTCTCTACCCAAACAATATCATGAGATCAATGGAAAATTGGTTCTTGATCATTCTCTTGAACTTTTTTTGTCTTTTAACGAATGTAAGAGGGTTGTGATTGCAATTTCCGATTCGGATAAGTTTCACCAAAAACTTGCTAGAGACGAAAGAGTGATCTTTGTAAAAGGAGGATCACATAGAGCGGCGTCAGTTAAGTCAAGCTTCGAGAGTCTTGTTTCTAGTGGTTTTGCATATGACGTCTTGATTCATGATTCTGCAAGACCTTGCCTTAAACAAAGTATAGTTAAGAAATTTCTTGAAGCTTTTGCTATATCAGAATGCAGTGGGATGATTTTTGCTAGTCCTTCTTACGAAACATTGAAGCTTTCTAAAGATGGAAAAGAAATAAACTATACTCAAGATAGATCCTTAATATGGAGAGCGGAAACACCTCAGATTTTTAATTTCCAATCGCTTAAAGATGCTTATGATCGGTTCGAAGGGAATTTGAGTATTCTTACAGACGAAGCGGCACTTTTTGATGAATTAAAGAACAAAGTTCTCTTATTTAAGAACACATCAAATAATTTAAAGATAACACTCGCAGATGATTTAAAATTGGCTGAGTACCTTATGAAAGAAACTAATAATTAATATGCGCATAGGACAGGGCTACGATGCGCATAAAATAATACCCGGCTCAGGAGTTGTACTTGGAGGTATAGAGATTGAATGCGACTATTCCATAGAAGCTTATTCAGATGGTGACATTATAATTCATGCTCTAACAGATGCGCTGTTCGGAGCTGCGGCATACGGAGATTTAGGTGATTTTTTTCCTACAGGTGATGAATCAATAAAAGGTATTTCGGGAGAAGAAATGCTTTTAGCTGCAAAGAAAAAATTAAATAAGGATAATTATAGAATATTAAATATTGATATCACTTATGTAGGTGAAGTACCAAAAATAATGCCCTACAGAGACAAGATTAGATCAAAAATAGCTTCTTTGTTGGACATAGAATTAGACAGAATAAGTTGTAAAGCAACTACAACTGATGGACTAGGGTTTGAAGGAAGACTTGAAGGTATATCTTGTAACTGTATTGCCCTAATAACCAAGTAAGATTAAATGAAAATTCTTTTATCAAATGACGACGGATTTAATGCACCTGGCCTAGAAGTGCTTTATGAAAAACTAAAAATGGATCATGAAATTTTCGTTGTAGCTCCTGAAGAAAATAATAGTGGCGCAGGATGTTCGATCACTACAAACTCTCCTATGAAAGTTCAAGAACATGAAAATGGATTCTTATCTGTAAACGGCAAACCGGCTGATTGTGTTTACCTTGGGATTCATGAATTAGCTCCATGGAAACCTGACATAGTTATTAGTGGTATAAATCTTGGTGCAAATATGGGTGAAGATCTTCTTTATTCCGGTACAGTAGGTGCTGCACTTGAAGCAAAGGGTTTGAGATACCCTTCAATAGCAATCTCTGCAGCTGCTTTTCATCAACCTGGCTCAAAGAAATATATGGATCCCAACTATCAAACTTCAGCCAATGTAGTTCAAGATATATTACAAAACTACTCGTTGAACGAAATTGATCCTTTGTTGGTTTTAAACATAAATACACCAAATGTGGAATTCTCTGAGCTAATCGAATACAAAATTACGTCAATAGGTTCTTGGGGCTCTAGACTTCCCCCTCAGGTCGAGAAAGACAGTCAAGGCAATACAACTTATTGGACTACTCACAGAGGTAAATACGAAAAAAATGAAGAATATACTGATATAGATGTCCTAGAGAATAATATGGTTTCTATCTCTCCAATTTTTCCCACTTTCTCATTAAAGAATAAATCTCTTCAAAATTTTTCATTGAAAAGAAATGACCCTTAACAAAGAAACCTTATTGGGAAAAGGAATGACGTCTCTAAGAACTAGACAGAGACTAGTAGAGAGACTTACAGAGAAAGGTATCTCTGATATAAGAGTATTGGAGGCAATGAGGGATGCTCCTAGACATTTATTCTTAGACGAAGCTCTTTCTACTAGGGCTTATGAGGATTTGGCTTTGCCAATAGGATATCAACAAACAATTTCTCAACCCTATATTGTTGCCAAAATGACAGAAAGCCTTATTTCTGAAGAGCCTTTACTCGAAGTACCTCTGGAAAATACTCTAGAAATTGGAACAGGGTGTGGATATCAGACTTATCTTCTTTCAGTCTTTTCAAAAAAAGTCACAACTATAGAAAGGATAGAAGCTTTGCATAAAAGAGCACAAAAATTGCTCAAACAATTGAAAATTAATAATGTAGATTTCAAATTGGGTGACGGCGGGGAATTAAATGATCAAAAGTTTGATTCAATCCTATCTGCCGCTGCTCCGCTTGAAGTACCCCTAAACTTAAAAAATAAACTTAAGATTGGAGGTAGGCTCATATTGCCAGTTGGCAACAGCAATCATCAAAAACTAACATTAGTTAAAAGACTTTCCAAAAATGAATATTCAGAAGAACAAATAGAAGATGTTCTCTTTGTTCCACTATTGAAAGGAGTTGTATCATAAAAATTGATAGAGGAAAGTTATCCTTATTTTTAAAAGGAATTTCTATGGGGATAGCTGAAGTGATTCCGGGTATTTCCGGTGGCACTCTAGCTCTTATTCTCGGCGTTTACGAAAAACTTATTGAGGCAATACACCATTTTGACTACCACCTCCTTTTGCTCTTGAGAAAAGGACATTTTGCTGAGGCTTGGCTTCATATAAAAGGTACTTTTCTAATGATCCTCTTAATGGGCATGATTTCCTCAATTTTTGCTTTATCTTCATTAATTTTATATTTCATGGAAGGGTACCCTGTGATTTTTAAATCGTTTATTTCTTCTATCTTACTTAGTTCTGTTTTCATTGAACCTCTGAGACCAAAAATATCAGGATATTTAGTTGTTGGCATATTGATATCATTTACTATCTGCAGCTTTCTTTATTTTTTGCCATCAAGAGATGTAACAGATTTGGACCCTTGGTATATATTTTTTTCAGGATTTATAGCCATCACGGCATTGGTTGTACCTGGGATTTCAGGAAGTTTTATTCTTTTATTGTTGGGATCCTATAGCGCAATTTTAGTAGCTTTAAGAGATTTAGACTTTGCAGTTATATCATTATTTATTGTTGGGGCATTTCTTGGTTTGATGAGCATAGTAAGAGTTATAAAGGCCCTTTACGAGAGAAAGAGAGAGTTGCTGTTAGCTATATTTTTTGGACTGATAGTCTTTTGCGTACCACTAATTTGGTTAGGCGAAGAGAGTGTAATTAATCTGAATGAATCCTGGAGATTAATTTTTGGAATCTTCCTTGGAATTGCCTTAGTACAAATGATAAGTAGATTTGCTAGAGACTAGCGTTCAATCATTTCAAATTTTCCTTTAACCTCTTTCCAGTCATCAGAATCCGGAAGGGGTTCTTTTTGTTCGACAATATTCGGCCATTCAGTACAAAGTTCTGCATTTAATTCTATGTACTCAATTTGATCATCAGGAACTTCATCTTCAGAAAAAATTGCATCAATAGGACATTCTGGTTCGCACAAAGCACA
>Ga0163110_10000286_pt1 | contig 23363 bp, 29 predicted proteins | sample CRUFie1St17metaG_FD_108703 | JGI IMG/M metagenome (GOLD analysis project Ga0163110, IMG submission 108703) | Marine microbial communities from the Costa Rica Dome - CRUD Field 142mm St17 metaG | ecosystem: Environmental > Aquatic > Marine > Oceanic > Photic zone | place: Costa Rica: the Eastern...
AAGATTGGTGACGGAGAAATTGGAACATCGGCACTCGCAAGTGCATGTATTACGGAGGCAAAATTAGCCTCAGGATCGGTCACAAGCAGTAAATTAGGTGCATCATCCGTACAAACATCAGCCGTTGGAGATGCTCAAATTACTGCTGGAAAAATTGCATCAAATGCAATAAACTCTAGTAAAATGGACATGACTGCAACGTATGATTTTTCTGCTGGTAGTGTACAAGTCGCAACCCCGAGCAATTCAAACGATGCAGCGAATAAGAGCTATGTCGATTCTGTTGCTGCTGGATTGTCTGTTAAAGAGAATGTCCGTGTTGCTACAGATAGCAATGTCGATATTTCTGATGCTCCTGCAAGCATTGACGGAGTGACCCTATCAAATAATGATAGAGTACTCCTTTTTGGTCAAACAGACCAAGCAGAAAACGGAGTATATGGTTTTGCCGGCGCTGGAAATGCAATGGCTCGTACTTCGGATATGGACAATGGGCAAGATTTCCCGGGAGCATTTTTCTTTGCTCTCGAGGGCAATACTTTTGATAACCAAGGTCTAGTCTGTATTAATGATACTGCTCCGACGCTTGGATCTACAAATATTCAGTTTCAAAGATTTACCGGGCTTGGCTCCGTGTCTGTATCAGGTGGTCTGCAAAAGCAGGGCGATACAATATCAATCGCAGATGGAGGAGTCTCAACAGCAAAACTAGCTGACGGTTGTATAACTTCCGGGAAGGTATCCACAGGTGCGATTTTAACAGCAGCCGTTGGAAACGCTCAAATTACACAGGCAAAAATGGCCAATGATTCCGTTGGTTCAGATCAAATAATTGCATCATCTGTTGGTGCAAGTGAGCTTGCTAGCGATTCCGTGACGACAGTCAAAATCGCAGATGGTAATATTACAACAAGCAAATTATCTAACAATAGCGTCTCCAGCGATAAATTACAATCAGCTAGTATACAAACTGTGCATGTTGGTGATGCACAAATTACTAATGCAAAACTTGCCTCCGATTCAGTCGACTCAGCCCAAATCGCAGACGGTGCAATTAATGATTCGGCAATGTTATCAAACGGTGTTGTAGGTCAAAATCAACTTGCATCGGCTTCGGTTTCGTCGGCAAAAATAGCATCAGGTGCTGTTGGGACAACTGCATTAGCTGATTCGTGCGTAAATTCGGATAAGCTATCTAACTCTTCCGTGACAGCATCAAAACTTGGAATTACATTTGTACAACAAGGTTTTCAAATTTCCGGTAATTCAACCACAACATTAGATCTGTCACAAACTTTGCCAAGTAATTCTTTGAATTCAGTACTTGTATTTAAGAACGGTTTGTCTCTGCGCAACATGACAGCTCTTGGAGATACAGCAGCAGACGAGGATGAATTCTCAGTATCGGCTAATGGTGGATCTGGCGGTGTAGCAAGAATAACATTTGGAGATGCTTTGGCGAATGCTGACGGCATAATTGTTTGGTTCTTCCATTAGATTTTAAGATTCGTACTGTGTAGCCCGGCCTGATGTGGTCGGGCTTTTTTTATGCTATAAAAAGTTATACACAAGTTATACACAGCCTATGAATAACTTTATACACAAGTTATACACAGCCTATGAATAACTTTTTTCAAGGGGTGAATCATGGCAAAAGCGAAGATACAAAAGAAGTATACAAAAGGACTTGGAAAGAGTACAGCCGCGAGACGTAAAGCCGAGTTTCGCAAACGAATCGAGGGGAAGAGGACCGGAGCCGCACGATTTAAACCAGTGGCCGGAGACACAAAGAAGACCAGACCAAGCAAATACACTTTGAGCGCAAAGAAGCTCAGGGAAGAAGTACGAGATGCAACCAGCAAAATGAAGACCGGCAAACAGCAGGAGAGATTTATTAAAGGAGTCGCAAAAGTGACAGGAATCTCCAAAGGGATTATCGATCAGGTTTACAAAAGAGGACTAGCCGCATGGGCTGTTGGTCATCGTCCGGGAGCAACGCAATCTCAATGGGCACGCGCTAGAGTTTATTCATTCTTGCAAAAAGGCGGAGCTGTAACGAAGGGGCCTGATCGTGAGCTTTATGACAAAGCAAAAAAACAACTATCAAAAAAAAGTTCAGGTTTTCGTTTGAAATAATGCAAACAACAAAACTTGCACAATAGATTTTTATGCTATACTAGGATAGATAATACAGCAGGGTACGGTCGCGCCGGTAACAGCAGAAGAGCCCAAAGCACACCAATAAACCCTAATGAATGGAGGCCATAATGGCAACTTCAAACCCAATTACGTTTGACAACGTTTCTGCTTCTGGCGGTCTTGTCGGAAATTTACGACTTGAAGCAATGATCTCCCAAGAGATCAACCTACTTTTAAAAGATACAGCAAACCTAAGAAATACTGCTCTTCTTAGCTATCAAGGCAGCATTAACGGCACTGGATCAGATACCGTTCGTGTACGTCTCGCCGGTTTAGATGGTTTTGATTCAATGGCAGCAGCGACATCAGAAAATCATGATCACTCTTCTGATACAACAGCGTTGACAGTGCAAACAGCCGATCTTGTCGCGGCTCGTCAATACATCATTTATGAGATTGACGATCTTGCTTCAATGACTGGATTTGGCGGATCTGATATCGATCCCTTCCGTCTTGCACAAAGCATTGCAGGAAGCTATGAAACACGCTTTGCAGAACTAACCGGATCAGCAGCCGCATCTTTGACTGCAACAGCCGGCGCAAATACCACAACTCTATCCGTGGACGATTTCTTTGATGCTATCTTTTCTCTTGAACAAGCAGCGTCAGGGGCAGGTGCTCCGGGTCCATACGCGGTGGTTTTAGCTCCCAAGGCATTGACAGAGCTGCAAGACTCTCTTCGCAATGAGACCGGGAACGCAATAAGCCGCATGCAATCATCTATGGACATGTTGCAAGCCAAGGGTGAAAACTTTGTAGGTAATTTATTTGGCGTTGACGTATATCGAAGTAAGCATGTTAACGAAAACCTTTCTGCCGGATTTGACAACTATATGATTTCGCCTGGCTGTATCGGATATGTTGACGGTATTCCCGTCGGTGTACGCGGTTCTGCTGATCTTATGTCTATGGGCAAAATTGTTTGTGAATTTGACCGTCGTCCTATGTCAAGCAGCACATTTATAGTGGGTCATGGGTACGTGGGACTTGGACTGATCAATGCAGACAAGGGCGTCAAGCTTCTTTCAAAACGATAGATTCGCTTTGTTGGGAGACTTCAGAGTTTTAAATTCTGTAGTCTCCAAACTCTGCGAGTCTCCCAACTCTTTTTAATTGGAGACTACAATGGACTACACAAATTTTTCCCAGCCATGGGAAGAGAAAACGCAAAATCAAACGCGTATACCAAAAAAGGCAAACAGTCGTTTTATTTTTGCACATAACCCTGAAAATTGGCAATTAAAAGTGTTTGACACGTACACGACTAATACAGACGGCAAAAAGAAAAAGGAAAAAATTCCTTTGCTTCTTCCGGTATTGTCAAGTATTCCAGAGACTCCCGGAGTAAATGGAACAAGAGCAGTAGGAGGACGAATCGATTCTTCTATTATGCGCACAAATTTACAAGATCAAGGTTGGACACTGCTAGATCCAACAAAACACGATTATATGCGCGTGTATCCTGCACACAGGGGTAACTATCACACATCAAAATGGATTCGCCTTGAAAAAGTCGGACGACGAGTAATAGAGCACTTTGATCAGGACGCCTTTGATCAATGGCGATTATCTCTTATGAGAGACGGTATCTTAAATCATCCTCATCCACAAATAGCATCTTTGAAGCTGATCGGGATGAATAGAGCTCTAAGCAGACTGGAAAGGGACCAGCACATACCAGAGGTGGCGAACAGACTTAAATCAAAACAAGAAGAGCTGCGTCTTACAAAAAAAGCAATCAAACGAGTCGAAGATCTTGGGGCTGGAGCATACAATGTCCGATAGCAGCGAAAGAGCGGCAATTAATCGTATTGCTCAAAAAGTGGCACAGCAATCAAACATCTCACATAACGACGCTCGTCAAATAGTTGTTAAACACTTGACCCGAGCACACAACAAGAAAAGGAGTCAATAATGGCATACACAGACAAAGCAGAATTTAAAATACCAAGACACATTGTATTGCAAGGTGGGGTTAACGTTGAATCAATTACAAGCGTTCGCCTACTTAGTTACAAAGATTCGCAAGTACAGATATTGGACAATAGTACTGTTGGAGCTATTGACTGTAAACTCCCAGAAGCAAAAGAAGGCGCATTCTTTTTTATTCATAATACTGGCTCTCAAGCGATTCATGTCAGAAACGCAGGAGCAACAGTCACATTTGCTATTCTTGCAACCGGCGAGGGCTGTATGGTCGCGTCATCTGCATCTGAATATCATCTGGTGATGAAGGCATAATCATGTCGTCGTCTACTCCATACGCGGCACAAATACGAGCAATCGAACTGCTCGAGAGAGGGAAGGCACAGACGTCTGAGCTCAAACTATTTCGTGATGGTGCGCAGCTTGTACCAACAGCCGCAACATATACCCTAATCAAGCCAACAGGAGCGGATCTTCTGACGGGTCAGACAGCATCCATTGATCCATCTGGTACAGTCTCCTATGCTCATTCAGCCGAGCAGCTTAAGGCATCGGAGAATCTAGGAGAAGGGTATGTGCAAGAGTGGACAATCACAATTGATGGCGAAGAGTATCTCTTTCGCCGAATGGCGGCTTTGGTCCGTCGGAGACTATATCCAGTTGTATCAGACATTGATCTTACAGCGACATATTCAGATTTAGATAATTTACGGCCATCATCATTGACGAGTTATCAACAATATATAGATGATGCTTGGTATCAAATTTTGCGAAGAATACGAAATCGAGGTATGGGATACGAGTACTTGATGATGAGCGCCGAATCATTCTTTGAAGCGCATCGTCATTTAAGTTTATATCTAATTTTTCGTGACTTTCATTCCTCTTTGGGTCAATCAAACGGACGTTATCTTGATCTTGCAAACGAACATTATCGTTTATATCGAGATGAATTTGATTCGATAAATTTCATTTATGATGAGGACCATGACGGAGAGGCAGACGATCCAAACAAACGAACCAGAGGACAGCCAACAATCTTTCTTAATCGTCCCGGTCAATACTATAGACGGAGACGAATATAATGACTGTTTCTGTGCGAGAGGTTCAACGAGTCTTATCAATCAAAATTGGTGACTTAACAGGTTATCGAGAGGTCCGACAATTGCCCGAGCTTTTCGGTCGAACACAAAATACTCTTGCACATTTAGGTTTCGCTGTAGAAGTATCAAGCACTCAGCAGGCAAACGACAGACAGCGCATTGCGGTTGGTCTGTATGTCGATACAAGCGTTAAAATAAAATTGGCATATCGTCTCCGGCCGCATGATCTAATATTAGATTACGGTAACGCTCTTGACAAAGAGCAAAATGTTATCAAAACACTAATGCAAAGAAATTTTGCAAAAGGAATTGAAGTTCGATTTTTGAGGGCTACGCGTCGGACACCAGATTCACAAGAATACTTAATTTCTGAAATAGATTTGCAAGTTTTACACACTATACAATTAACTTAAAAGGAGCAAAAATGGCTTACTCAAATTTACCAAAGACTCGAAGAGATGGAGTCATTACATTAAAAGACGGCACAGGAACTCCCGTAACCCTTGAAGTCGCATTCGAAGAAGGGAATCTGACTTTTGATACACCAAAAGCAGCGCAAACAGTCATACGAGACAGAGGCACAATCAGCACAGTCAGGAAAGGCGATGATGAGCCAGCAGCTAGCGGATCTTTTAGTGCTAATTTCCGCCAATTCACAGACGGATCTGAAGCCGGATCAATTCTTGATTTCATAAATAAAACAGGTCACTACAGTAGTAATGTGTCGACTGGAAGCACAGGCACACCATTTGTAGAGTTTTATTGTATTGATATTGTGTATGAATGTGACGCACAATCTCTTGGAGACGATGCAGCGACATCGGCAACACTTGCCGCCTGCGTGGTCACTGCTTCTTTCTCTGAGGGAGATCCGAGCAGCTTCACTTTGAATTTTACTTGTTATCAGGGCGTTACATACGCATAAACAAAATCGGGAGACTACATGAAAATCAATATAAAAAAATTGGGAGGAGAGATTAATCTCTCAACTCCTAGTTTGGCAACATGTTTCGAATTTGTGTCGCTATGGTCTGCCGAGACAGACAATGCTATGCTTGCTCGTCTTTGCGCTGGTTCAATTGGAGTATGCATTGATCACGCTGCAAAATTACCAAAATATAGACCTAATAAGCATCGTGCTTCTCAGTATGGTCATTTGTGCCTTGATCGTCTTCTTGGAGAGGGAGTAACGGCTTCTGTGATTTATGAAGAAGGAATAAAATGCCTTTCTTTTATGAGCACAAAAATACCGACAGAGGCAGAGGTCGACGAAAGAGCAAATTTTTCCTCTACTCAAAAGCCGGACATCTCGACAGATTAGCACTACGATTGTGTCGCTTTTGGGGTCAAGCTCCCGGTTGGTTTACAAATCTACCCCCACAGACTCAGACAGACTTGATTGCAGATTATATTCTTGAACATGAGTCACAAAAAGACAGAGACGAAAGAAAAAAGCGGTATAATGTACAACAAGCAAGACGAATAAGGGAGCGCATGACATGAGCAAAGTTTTTTTTAAACATGGTAATGCTGCCGTTGGAGTATCAGACGAACTAGAGAGACTTGTCAATCAGCTTCTTGACGCTAATCCAATTATTAAAAAAACCATGCAGAACGAGGTCGAGGACATCTATCAAGAGGCATATCGTAATTGGCCTGTACGCATAGAGCCTCCAAAGAGCGCACGAAGCAAGATGATGTCTGAGGTTTCTCGACTTAGGCGAGCAGGTAAAACAGGACCTCAAGCGTATGCAATTGCAAAGAGCATGGAGGACAGAGGCAAGTTTGTACCGGGTGACGCATCAGAAGCAAAAATATCAGACCAGAGCCAAGACTCAAAAAACAAACTAGAAAGAGGGATCATGATAGATGGTTCTGATATTGTTGCTTTTGTCCGTAACAATGCTCCGTATGCGTGGGCAATAAAAACAGGTCAATACACAATTAACGATTTAGCTTTTGGGACACGTACTTGTAACGAATTGTTATGGCAACCAATGCAAAATGCAGGTAAAAAACTTGTCGATGTGTTGGCAGACGATTTAATTAATCAGGCAAAGAAGGGATAAAAAATGGCTGACGTAAATAAGAGTGTCGAGATAACTTTACGCGCTAATCTCAAACAACTACAACAATCACTCGAAAACATCCCCAACATAACGAAAAAAGAAGCGCAGGCAATGACAAGAGCATTGTCGTCTGAATTTAACAAGGCTCAAAAAGCAGCGAAGAAGGCAGCAGAAGAAAGCAAAAAGGCTGCAAAAGCGACGAGCGCAGCTTATGAGCAAAGCGGAAAGAAAGTCGGAGCATCGTTTGATAGGGTCGCACAAGACGCAAAATCATCAGCGCACGAAATAAAGATTAGTTTTGAGGATGCAGCAGATAATACCAACAGATTAGCAGAGAACGCGGAGACTCTAGGGACATCAATGGGAGCGGCAGATCTTGCCGTTAGTCGATTGTTTCCGAATCTTGATGCAGGAGCTCAAAAAGCTCTCGAGATGGCTGACGGTATTGCAACCGCAGCAGAGCAGGCGATTAAAGGCGGTCCGGCTACAATGGCATTAACGGCGGCTGTTGTTGCAGGTACAGCAGCATACAATCTGTATACTCGATCAACACAACAAGCAGCAGCACAACAGAAGAGACTTGCAGAAGCGCAGAAAGAAGCGAATGCAAAACTAGACGAACAATTCGGTATCGTGCAAAGCATCACGGGAGATTTCAAAGATGCGAATCGAGAGTTCAAACTGCTGACAGGAAAGATAACACAACTTGATTTTGATTTGCAAACGGCTAGAGACAGATCAGCAGCTAAAATGAATCAAGAATTAGAAATACAAAATAAGAGAGTAAAAGAGCAGGAGAGACTCGTCACGATACTAGAAAAAGCAGAAAAAGGAACGTCAAGACTGACAGCAAAAGAGAGAGAGCTGCTGAATACAGCAATGTCAATCAGTGACAACGCGCTCGTCAAACAGGGTATCGATGCAGAGGGAGTCACGGCAGCGCAGGCCCTTGTCAAGTTTAGAGGAGAGCTTCTCGGCAGACTACAGAGGGAAAGAGATTTCGCAAATGCAATTGTGAATCGCAGACAACAAACCTTACAAGCTGAAGAAAAACTCATCAAAGCTAAAGACGAGTACAATAAGGAATCCGAAGAAGAAGAGAAGAGGCAAGAAGATCTTGCCAAGGCTGAGCAAGACAGACTGAAAGCTCTTGCGAATATACAACAGATCCAAGCAGTCGGACAATCACTAGCTGAAAAAAGACTTGCAGCAGAAGACAAAGCGCGTCAGATTGCTATTTCTACTCTTGATCCACAGCAGCAGATCATCGAACAGACAAAAATGCGCACAGACAAAATAAACGAAGCAATAGAAAGAATCAACAAAGAGGTTGAAGGCGCAGAGAAGCTCGCAAAGACGGAAGCAGACAGGACAGCAGCCGCACAAGTTAGAGCAGAAGGAGAGCGAACAATCGCAGCTCTCATCGAGCAAAGACAAGTCACAGAAGAAGAGGGAGAGATCAGACTCCAAGAGATCAGAGATCAAAACAGCAACAAGACAAAAGAAAACATTAAGTCGGAATCTGAGCTTAGACGGGAAGCAATGGAAGAACAACTAAGCAATCTCAATCTTATGCAAGAAGGTATTGTTGGTACATTTTCAAACACAATACAAACAATGACAACCATTGCAGAGGCGGCAGGTAACAAAAACAAAGAGATTATCAAAGCTCTTTTCTTTGCACAGAAAGCGGCGGCAATAGGTGAGGTGGCATTTAATACAGCAAAGGCAATAACTGCAGCACAAGCCTATCCTCCACCATTTAACGGTTTAATGATTGCATCCGCAGTGGCAGCAAGTGCTGCACAAATGGCCAGTATTTTTGCACAAGAAGCACCAAAATTCCACATGGGTGGTATGACTCCAGACGAAAGTATCGCAGTTGTAAAAGCAGGTGAGGCGGTGCTTGATCGGTCAACGGTCAACAGACTAGGCGGAGAAACTGGAGTCAATAGATTACAAAACGGTATGTCATCAAATTCCGAGGTGATTGTCATTAATCCCTATAAACATTTTGATCGATTTATTACAGACAGACAAAGAGCTGGACTATCCGCCAGATCATCACGTAGAGGTTATTAATGGGTAATAACGTAACACCGGACTATTTAAGAGGCTTCCTTGTTCCGCTTGCATTAGATCAAAATAATGTGTGGAATGATCAAAGTAATTTTACCACAGCAGAAGAACGCGCAGGTGATCCAATACCGCAACAAAATACACCTATGCAATTAATTGCTAAGGGCAGACAAAGCGGTGCATCAGATTTAACAATACGTACACAAAGCGCAGGTTTCGCCGGTGATGGGGCTGGTTTTATATTTCGCGATAATCAAACAAATGTATTTTATGGTAGAGATGCACAAAATAGTCTTTCTAGATTTCAGTATCTACGATTCTCAACATCATCGTCGAGTCAATATTTGCATCCGTCTGCATTGGATACTGGAGATGGTGATTTGTTAGTCTCTTATTTTCACGACTTGAATTCAGGTAGATTTTTAAAAATTGATACCATCAAGCAGGATGATACACAAACCCCAGTCATTGTTTACGAAGAACCAGTAACAAATACGGGTTACGATATTTTGTCTGATATGTGTATATTGCCGGACGGTAGATATTTACTATGTCTGTTGTCTGGAGATGCGACCAGCGTCAATATAAAATCATTTGTCAGTGATGATGGGGCTACATGGTCCATTAGATCAAATAGAGCAATTCGTGACGAAATTTTAATAGGAACCACAACAGGAGCCGGTAACGATACACACAAACCGGTCAAATTAAGAATTGAACAATCTAATAGTGTCATTTTGCTTTTGTTGGAAACACGCTGGAATAACACAAATGATACGAAAAGAAATAGAGTAATCCAATATGCGAGTACTGATCTAGGCGCGTCATTTCGATTAATCACTACAGAGACAGAAATTTCTCAACATTCTTTTCATTCGATAGATTTGTATGCAGACAAAGGACTTTTTAGATTTGCCTTTTATGGTGACAGAAGTCCGACATATATGTCCTTACCTTCTGCATTTACTTCTGTTCATTCAATGCGCTCCGCTGGTGCATTTGTTTTGGTAGATGGTACGATTAGGTGTGATGGTAATGATAATTTTATGTCGAATGGAGAACTTACTGCATTTACTGACGAGGGCGCAAGTCATCACATTATAGCCAGAGCATCAAATTTAAATGCAGCTGATTACAGAATCTATTGGAGTCAAGATGCTATATCGTGGCGCAATATGGGACGAGACATAAACGGAGCAGGTCGATGTATACGGACAGGAGATGCAGATTCGAGCGTAGAAAAAATCAAAGCTGTCACTTGGACAGGGAAAACTATTTTAGTGGGTGAGGCTGATGCAACCGCAGCAAATTTTAGTTTATGCATGCTTTCTCTTGGTGGTTACACATCTGTTACACTGCCAGCAGCAACCAGAGAAAATGCAGATTTCGCAGAATGGAATAGATTATCATTTGCTTTTAATTATCCTGCTGTCGATGTTTTTTCAAATTTTACAAATGTATCAAAAACAGCAGTAGGCGGTGGCGAAGCGTTATCTTCAAACGGCGTAGTAAATTCTGGTAATGAATTCTGGACTACCAACCCGTCAATTCTTGGCATGCCAACAGCAGACATAATCGACAAAGGGCTCATTGTCAGTGCTCAATTTAATAATATGACAGGAGGAAATAATACAACTAGTAATCGAGGCATATTACTACGCGTAGACAATGGGACAAATGATTTCGAAGTCGAGGTTAGGGTTACACAAACACAAATTGTTGTAAGAGACAATAATGCAAGTTCAAATGTCATTACAATCGGATCATTATCGTTAGACGATGTTGATATTTTGGTTGGTTTGTCAAGAGAAAAAGTCACGTTGTTTTTTCGTAATAATAATCCTGTCAGCAACAAAAGAACATGGATAAACGGCGGTACATTCACAAGTCTTACTGATGGCGGCGGTTCATCTGCATCTCAAAGAATCAGATGGGGTCATTTGGCTTATTCAGGAGTTGGTATACTGCGCACAACTTGGAGTAATATTTCTTTTGCTCAAGGTTTTCAAATATCTAACCAGATACATGATTTTACGAATCCAGATGATTTGATGTTCCGATCATATCCAACCTTGGATCGGTTTGCATGGGTAGCAGACAATGTACTCATATCTAGTGCAAACGGGCAGACTTTTTTAAATGATGAATATAGAATAACCCCAGATTCAAACTTTACGATAAACAATGTGTTGTATGATAATTCACCAACACCAAGAGTAATGTACAAAAGTCAAAATGTGACATCTGGTAATGTTCCCGAGACCTTCATCGCTTTTAAATTAGATGACAATCTAAGTGTTCACATTGATGAAAACATGCCAAATGATATTTTGGGCGTACATATATCGAATTACAATTTTATACATGCAAAAATAGAATATTATAGTTCTGCTGCGTGGTCTGTGCTTGATTCTTTCGATTCAGCAATAGAGAGTAAATGTACAGCAGACGGAAGATCAATAAGAGGTCATTCATCTGCTACAAACCAACCATATTTCAAATTTAATGAATGTGCAGGTTGGCGAGTAAAAATACAAGTTGGGGCAGAAGATTTTGTATGGCGTACCGTAATCAGTAATTCAGAAGGCGTATTTGGCGGCACAGCAACAACAACAAAACAGGCGGTTCTGTTGTTAGATGCCTCAGTGACTATATCCGCAACAAGTGGCATAATTTATTTGGTGCCGAACAACATGACTCTTCTTATCAATCTTAATGGTTTAAAATTTGAGGGTTTGGCTTTGCGCATACCGTCACAAACAACGCTCGAAAATGATATTCGAATTGGTCTGTTACATATTGGAGCAGTTGTCATTCCTGGAAAACAATATCAAAGAGGGAGAACTATATCAATTTCATCTGGTACTGAAACCACAGAGACACAATCAGGCGTTATTTATGCGCGGAATTATCACCCTTCACGGCGCATATTCCGTATTGCATGGACTGAGGGTATTGATGTATCACAATTGCAATCAGACAATCCAGATCCTGATTATTGGATCGCAGACGCATTATCAGGCCAACCAATAGCAATTGCAAACGATGTACCTGATCTTCTTCAAGGACTTCTCGATTATCTACAAGGCGAAAAAAAACCAATTGTATATGTGCCTTTGATTTCAAAAAGTACAAACCCGAGAGAACTACACAGAGAAAACGAACAGGCTCTTGTGATGCTTGTTGGTGAGGTCCAGACTGAGAATATTTTGGGAGATGAACTTGTAAGCGACGGCGGCGAACTGATTCGATGTGCAACAATCACATTGCAGGAGATTATATGAGAGTATATCCTTCTAATGACTATCTAGGAGCTGAAATTTGTTTTCTGTTGGAAGTTGATATTAAGGGCACAATGTATAGATTTTCATCTTTTCCGATTGAAATTATGAATAACAATGATGTTGTTTTTTACAGTGGTTTATTGAGCGATCCAGAATACGCTGAACAGTTTCAAGAAATTGGAAAAATAAAATTATCGACAAACTCAATATCAATGTCCTTAATTTTTCCTTTTGACGTTGCAAAAAGAGAAATGAGCGGCAAAACAATCGAGTACTCAAAAGCGGTTCTGTCATACGTAACAATTTCGAAGAATCGTGTGCAACAATCTTTTGACAACGTAATCAATATTTTTGCAGGAGTAATCAAAGAACCTATTTATGGGCATCCCACAAAAGAAAAAGGATACGTGGAATTTTCTATTGAAAACGAAATATATGTAAATGATTCTAGTCTGCTGAGTCTTATCAATAAAGATTTGGTAATGTTTGATACATTTGTATATTCTCCCGGTTCATTTACGGGAGCCGGTCAAATTTTAAACATAGAACAAAATTATGCTAGTCAAGACAAGCATCACTCAGTTGGTAAAATAGTCCCTGCTATAATTGGATCGCCGGGTATATCTTCATCAATAAATGGAACGGTTTTTGATTATCCGGCTACACCAGCATACAGAATCGGCTCTTTTGCAGATTTAGAAAATCCAACAATATTTTTCCTTTTGGTAGCTGGACATTATTGTTTAGGCGATACCGTCACAATACAGGATAACCAGGGCAACAAAGTTACAAACAAGACGGTCTTTAATTCAACGTCTGGAAGTGGACAAATGTTCGCTTATGTTGTATTCGATCAAAATGAATTAGACGCATTTGATTTTGATTTTGATGAGAAATTTGAGTATTATATTCGATGGACTGATGCTTCTGGAGCTGTAAGCCCATACACAGGTACATCAATATCCAATGCAGGAGATTTTCTAATTTTTGTTTTCGAAAGTTTAAATATTGACTACGATAGAGAGGCATTTCAGATTCTTAAAAGTATTTTGAATGAGTACAAATTTTCGGGTTACATCAATGATGTATCAATAAAAGCGTATGAATTCGTACAAAAATATATTATTCCTTTTTTGCCAATAACTCTTAGCACAGGAGCAAAAGGCGTCTATCCGGTGCTTGACTATCGTATAGCTGGAATGTTTGAATCACACAAAAAATCAATCACAACTAGTGCATTATTCGAACGTGTATCTGCAATTAGTCCATCACAAAAAGAAATAATTAACGAGATAACAGTACAATATGCTCCCGGTTTTGTCCATACAACGACATTTGACATGACCTTCGGAGGTATAGATATTAATCATCAAATTGGTGGTAACGATTACAGAGGCGTTGTACACATTGGATCAGAATTTTTAGAATCTATCGAAACAGAATATCAAATTGTCAGCCCATACAGCAGATTATCTAAACAAATTTACGGTACGCAAAAATCATCAATTGCACTTGAATATGTGTCCGACAGAGCAACAGCAGTCAAAATTGGTCTTGATATTATACGTCGAAAATGTTTACCAGAGAAAATCTGTACTTACAGAGCAGCATTTCATTTTGGTCATCTGCTGGTTGGTGATGTCATCGAACTAACAGATTTAGACATCGGAATGTCACAATCAAAAGTGCAAATTATTGGTAAAACATACGAAAGCGCATCATGGTTATATGATATAATGTTTCAAGATAATCCAATTGATAATCAAAGAGTTGTAGAATGATGTATAAAAATTGGCATGGAACAATGCCAGATATATTGCATACGGTGCGAAATCTAGGATACAAAATTTTTACAACGGAAGATTTTGATTTAAATATTATTGGTGTACGCAGCTCCAACAGAAGACCGGGTTCTTTTGATGATATGATTGTTGTGTGCTACAAATCCAATAGAGATTGGATAGAAGAGCGATACAAAGCGACAACAGACCCCAGCATGGAGCAGCACAGAGACCCCGACAATCCGAAAGGTGTTGCAGTGCTCAAGCCCGGACAATATAGGGGCGTATACAAAATCGATAAGCACGGCGGAAAGTACTACGCGTTATGTCAACGAGGAGCAGAAGTAACGGTCTATAGGGACAACAACAGAGACGAGCGCACAGACTATATAAACGAAGAAAGCGGTTACTTTGGAATAAATCTGCATAGAGCACATCAAACACGAATAGTCCACAGTACACAATATTACAGTCACGGCTGCCAAGTGATACAGAACCCGGCAGACTTCGCGCGTTTGATGGGGCTTGCACGTCTGCAAATTGGCATTGGATACGATTCTTTTACGTATACATTAATAGAATCAAAAGATATGGAGCTATGATGGATGCAACAACTTATACCGACATCTGGGTAAATTTAGCAACAAATAGCCCATTTTTGGGGTGGATGATATACACGTATCTCCAGACACAAAAAGACTTGAAACAAACGCGCGAAGACTCCAAAACCGAAATGCGCGAAATTCGCACAGAAGCAAGAGACGAAGAAGCCAGAATCAGAGATAGATTTGAAGCCGTCATCAAAGATTTACATCAGGACCGAAAAGTTTTAATTGATGGCTTTTCAACTCGCATTGATAGTCTTGAGCGAGGACAAAAAAAACTTTTTGCTATTCTCGAACCAATACGCGAGCAAATCCAAGAAATAAAATTAAAAGAAGAATTAAAAAAGCAATTAGATGCCGAAAGAGCGTAGTATATTTCTCACACGCCAAAACAAACGATGAATCATAGTTGCACGTATTAATTTATTGTACAACATATATGTTTGTAAAACATCAATTTGCGCTCTGTGCCCAGACGGCCAATTAAAATATTCTCGAATCGAATCCATACTAAGAGAATCCAAATTATGAAGATGTTCGTGTGCCAATGTGACAGTGTCAATTAATCTACGATCATAACGTTTCTTTATGCCAAAACGAAAGAAAGTTTCACAAATAAACTCTTCATCAAATCTCACATTGTGACCTACTAGCATGCAGTTTGCTAACAAATCAGAGACATCATTCATGACCATTTCTGCATCCTCTGCATCACTCCAGTCTGATTCGTTGTATCCGTTAATTTGTAGAGCTCTTGGATCTGCATGATTAATATGTACCGGTTTAATTTTGCGCGTATATGTTGTTTTACCGTGAATAGGACAAACTCTAAGAATACTTATTTCTATTATTTCGTGCAGTTGTGAATTTAATCCTGTGGTTTCTACATCGATAAATGCTAAAGGTTTTTTCATTATTTTTCCGATTTTGTTTGCAGCCTGAAAACATTCAGGCTATAATTAAGTATAACATAAAAGTTATGATTCAAACAGGATACTACAATGACACAAGAAGAGACGACAATGACACAAGAAATAAAAGACTTATTACACATGGACATGGACACATTTACAGATGAAGAACTCGAGGACGTAACGATATCAGCACAAATAAATGGTGTGACTTATTATATCGACACGATTTATTGTGACAGCATTGATATAATATTTGAAGCTATTGAAAAAGAAGACTGGGATACCGAGTAAACAGGAGACAAAGAAATGAGTAATGAAAATGTAGAAATAGTAATAGTACATTTTTGCAGTGGACAAACATCTGCATACTACAGACATGATCCAGAACTATTATGCATCCTTATACACGAGCATGATCATATAGAAGAAATTACCACAGCAGAACTGTACAACGTAAAGGACAAAAAAAATGAATCGTGACACAAAAACCTTTGCTCAGTGGTTGGATGATGTAATGCAAAAGAACAACATTAAACAAACCGACTTAGCAAAAGAACTATCGACAGAAGAACATACTGTGAATCGAAGTACTATCAATTTATGGTTATCCAACTCACGTCTTCCAAACGACATGATGCAGGAAAGGTTAGCTAAATACTTTTCTTCTTTGGGTGTTTTTGGTTATCATCCAATGATACGAGAAATAATATACAGAGTGCATGTCACAAAAATAAATAAAAAGAAATGATAAAAATCTTCTTATGTCAAGAGTACGTATGATAGTATACATCAAACCTATAGCATGCCCCAGACCTAGAGTAGCAAGAGGCCGGACCTACTATCCAATGCAGTACAAAAAGTGGATAAAGGAGATGAAAACCAGATTAAAAGATCTGAGTATCCCTTCCGGTCCGATTCATGTTGAATTGGTTTTTGTTGTGCAACGACCGAAAAGAATGAAAAAAGGGAATCGTGTTATACACAGCAAACGCCCAGACCTAGATAACATGATAAAAGCCGTCTTGGATGCTTTACCTATCAAAGACGATGCTGTTGTTCATTCCATCAAAGCACAAAAATTTTATGGGGCTACAGACGAAGATCCAAAAATAGAGATTATGATACGTAGTGCCGAAATTAAGAAGAGCCTCGAATAATTCTATATTCGAGGCTCATACAACACAATGCACAAAAACAGGAGATTTTATGCGCCTATACAATATAACCGCGTTTCCAAATATACGCCAACCAGACAATCAAATTAAACTTGCCTATTCTTGGGTTAATCTTTGTAGATTCTTGGGAAAACAAAGAAAACCAGTTGCAAAAATTAGACAGGGTGCATGGTCTCCAGCATCTTTTGACGGCAAAAGATCAAATACAAACGTCACTAGTCTGTCGTGTTTGGTACTGGATATTGATGATTCAATCACATTTGGACAGGCAAATGTAACTTTAATGGTTACAAATGTAAGAAGTTATTTGCATACTTCTGTCAGTCATGACAACAATAATGATCGTTTTCGGATAGTCATTCCAACAGCCGAAAAAATACCGGGCGATGAATGGACATACTATTATCTGGCTTTGGAATCTTGGTTTGATGAAACGTTCGGTGCCTTCGAAAACGCAACTTTTGACAGATCAGCCAAAGACGCAGCAAGAGCATATTACGTGGGTTATCACACAATGCACTTTGCAGAAGATTTTATCGAGGGTAAAATTTTAGATTGGAAGGGCCGAGCACAAGATGCAAAAGAAAAATATATGATAGAGATGGCCAAAAGAAGAAAAGAGCAAGAAGAAAGATTAGCTTTGGCAGAAAAGAAGAAACAAAATCTTGGTAAACATATTAGTGCTAGTGATCAAAGAAAATACATGTATGAGGCTTTGAGAAACGATTCATCTGAAAGAAGAAAATTCGCTCTTTGGTTAGGAGCAACCATTAAAGGCGGCGAGTCAGGAGAGCGTGCTGTTCTTTGGTCTTGTCCGAGATGCGGAAAGAATGACTGTACATTCTTCTATATCGATCCAACTCGCTATCCTTCTGCATACTGCAATCATCGGAATAACTGCAACTGGAAAGGCTCTGTAGGATACTTGGCCGAAATCAATTGTTATACATTATGAGTTTACGCCCTTTTTTCTCATATTATGGAAGCAAATATTCAATTATCGAAAAGTATCCAGCTCCAGAACATGAGACAATAATCGAACCATTCGCAGGCTCTGCACAATACGCAACCCGGTATCCATACAAGAAAGTGCATTTGTACGATTTAGACGAGAACATTGTGCAAGTTTGGGATTATTTAATCAATGTGTCAGAGTCTGAGATACTATCTCTTGACATGGACTTTTATCACATTGATGAATCAAGTCTGACGAGCACACAAAAAAAGCTTGTTGGATTCTGGATAAATAGTGCGTCAGCATTGCCCAAGAAGACAAAGACAAGTATGCATAAAACAAATACGCAAGACTGGAGAATAAGAGTATCTTGTCAATTGCAATATATTAGACACTGGAAAGTACATCTTTTATCATACGAGCAGATTGATAATGAATGTGCTACATGGTTTATCGATCCTCCATATATCGACAAGGGGAAGCACTACAGACGATCATCGAAAAATATAGACTTTGATAATCTTGCAGATTGGTGTAAAAATCGCAAAGGGCACTATATTGTCTGTGAAAATGCTAATGCAGATTGGCTTCCTTTTAAATCTTTGACGACATTCAAAAGCAACACAAACAAAAAAACAGAAGAGGCAATCTACACAAACATACAAGACAAACAACTATCATTATTTTAAAAAACACAGGAGACACAATGACCAATACACAAAGACTACACAACCAAGACGCGCGAATCGTCGCGCTGCAAAATCTTGGATTTGAATTACGCGTTAGGCGCACAGACTCAGGTGATAGAGTTTTAGGCAGCTTGTTTAACATTACTCAAATTTTAAGACATTATCCAACATACAAAAATAGGGCTCGTTATGATGATTTTGCAAATGTTGTTTGTTGGACCAATAACAATGTTGCGGAACGAATTAATGATTATCACATTGATTGTATTCGGCTTGATGCGGAGGATAGATGGGGCGTTTCTTTTACTTCGGATAAAGTTTGGAGTGCGGTTGAAATTGTTGCAAAAGAAAACTCATATAATGCAATTACAGATTATTTTGATTCCATTCGTGGACAATGGCAAAAGAAGAAAAAAAGAGCTCATAAATTTCTGATTGATTATTTGGGTGCACAAGACACAAAAATAAATAGAGCGTATTCCTTGCGTTTCTTGCTGTCTGTTGTTGCTCGTGCCTATGCTACCATAGATAAACCGGTGAAAGTGGATACAACGCTAGTACTGTACGGAGGACAAGGCATCGGGAAGAGTACAGCACTTGAGACTCTTTGCTTTTCGGATGCGCTCGGCTCTGCATATTTTGGAGACTCTGAACTTAGCATGGACAGATATAAAGAAGCGGTCCAGTCTATACAAGGAAAACTAATCTATGAAATTCAAGAGCTGGCGAGACGATCAAAATCTGTTGAAGTAGAAAAGGCATTCTTGACCCGAAAAATCGACGATGTTCGGCTCCCATACAAACGAGCAAATGAAAAGTTTGCACGTCGGACTGTTTTCGTTGCAACCACCAACAAGAAAAATGTCTTACATGATGCGACCGGCTCCCGTCGCTTTTGGTGTGTGGACCTTGGAAAGAAGAAGATTGACATTTCAAAGCTGAAAGAGGATGTGTCTTTGATCTGGTCAGAGGTCTTGTATTACTACGATAACAAAGAGCAGCACTATCTTACAGACGAAGAGGAGAGGCTGCGCGAGCAGAGCGCACAAGACTTTACTGATCCTCATCCTTTGACAGATGCAGTCTTGGACATTGCAGAACGACTGACAGCTCCAATAACGACAGCCAGAATTATAGAAGAGCTGTATACACCAAATGAAGTTTTAAACGCGCAGAATTACTACCAGAACAACAGCAAACAAAGTCACAGCGTTAAGCATCTAGAAAAATCTACGCGTCAAAATCAAAACATTATTAATGATATTCTTCAATCGAACGGCTACGAATATGGAAGAAAAAAATGTCCAGAACAGAAAAAACGTATTCGAGGTTGGTGGCCTGTTTGTAGTGAAAAAGTGGACGGGCCATCTGATGTCCACCAATAAATTGATTGAAAGCACAGGTTCAAAGCATGTTTTACTATAATGTACCAGAAAGCCCGGGCTTTCTCTATAAACTATATAATTACTTTTTCTCAGAAAGATTTGAAGAAAAAGAGTGGACTTCGTGGACGCACGTCGAAAAGGCACATACAACCTTGATTATCAAAAAGTAAGAAGGTGGCCCAAAGGTGGTCCAAAGGTGGACGCGTCCAATATTTGTACAAATAAATAAAAATAAAGTTTGCACATTGAAAACAAACGTGTCATAATGTTTACATGATGCAAACAAACAGGAGACAACATCATGGACTATGCACTACAACATTTCATTTCAGATTGCGCAATCAGACAACCAAGAAACGGCCATAGCTTTACAACACATGGAAAGACTTATCTAGTCAAATGTCATTATGGTTCATTCAGTGTTCCATTCATGAATGTTACATGTAAAGAGACAGGATTTAACAAAACAATCAATCTGAATCATGAACATTACAATAGAATGGTCGAAGCAATCATCGCAGACTACAACAACCAATAACAACAGGAGACAACATCATGAGATATTCAGATCAAAAAACTCGATACTTAGCACAAAAAGAAAACCCGGATTGCTTTGCCTTTTATGGTCGCGGAGGAAGTGAAGGCTTCATTTGTTTTTATTGTCAGCAGGCATTGAAAACTTGGAAAAACCAAAAATAACAACAGGAGACAACATCATGAAATATTTTATTATTATACAAAAAAACTATGAAATTATGAGCGTAGGAATTAGCAGAAAAGAAGCACTTCTAGATTTGTGTGAATGGACAGACTTCAATGATATAGAAGAAATTCCATATAAATTAAACTATAATTCATCAAATGATGGCGATTTGGTTTTGTTAGAATGTACAGAAGAATTGTATGCAAATGCAGTTCTAGGCGGTCAATTTTATGATGTAGAGAATAACATCGCAATCATTGATCACGATGCTGCTGAACACTATTCTAACGAGGAGTTATCATGAAATATAAAATTATTAATGCAGGAAAAGCAAAGCCAAGCACAAAAATAAAATGCTTGTTATACGGAGATACCGGGGCAGGAAAATCATTTTTGGCGGCAACATCTCCCAGACCATTATTTCTTTTGACTGAGATGAATGGTCAAGCATCGATAATGCACAGTAACCCTAAGGCAGACATAATACATATAGACAGTGCTTTGTTGTTGGCAGAGATATTACGCGACATATCAGACAACCCGAGCAATTGGAAACAATATGATACAATTGTCATTGATTCTTTTACGGAGATGCAAAGACTAATCAAGGATCAAATAACAAATAACGGAAAGAATCAAATGAAGTTGCAAGATTGGGGCAAACTTGCCGACAGCATGCGTAACTTGGCAAGACGCATCAGAAACTTGCAAAAAAATATTGTTGGAGTATGTCTTCTAGAATCAAGCATTGACGAAGCAACCGGGGAGAGACATTTAAAGCCGGCTTTTGATGGTAAAAAGACAGGAGGAGAGATTGCACAATATTTTAATTTTGTCGGCTTATTGTATACGCAGACAACAACCAAACAAGAAAATGGACACAAAGTCAATAGTGTTCATAGATGTTTGATGGTCGAAGGTCCATCAAGAATAATGTGTAAGCCTTGTTATCCTCTTGTTGGAATAATACACGAACCAAATTTGAAAGAAATATTTACATCAATAACAGGAGATTTAAAATGATAAATGTAAAAAAACTTGTTTATAGAGCTCTTCAAGGCGACGAAAGAGCGTACAGAAATTTAGTCATAAGATATGGGAAAACTACAACGAAAAACTTACTTTTAGCCGGGGCGAGACAATGCAATCAATAATTGAACTAGGACAACACGCCAGACCATTTGTTATTATCTTTATGTCAGTTGGATCATTGTTATCATTGCCTGTTTTATTGTCTCTTGTTTCAGGAAACAAAAATGATTAGATATAGCGGTTTCAAACGATGGTCCAGAGACGCAGCTTTTCACAGTGTATATTTACGTCATCCTGATCATCCAAAACCAGAATTTAGAGAAGCTCTTGAAAAAAAACCAGATGATTATAATTTTGAAATTGATACCAAAAAAATTGTAGAACAGACTGTCAAAAAATTAATCAAAGAAGATCCTTCTTTGCAACATAGAATCGTTGTTAAACATACAGTAAAATAAATGTTTTGTTATCAACGGTTCTTCTTTTTTTCTTTTTCTCTTTCGATTCTTCGAAGAGAAGCAGAAACCCAGCGACGACCTACAGAGCCTCCCCACAATCTCCATGCTCGAGCGGCTTTACTTGTTCTGTCTTGTCTTGCTTCCTTTTCTCCCGGAGACTCAGCATGACGCGCGAACCATGCACGCATAAGAATCATCTGCTGCTCGTCGATTGCTCCGCTTGCCAAACGTCGAGCCGTTCTCATACCAGTTCCAGGCACTCTCTTCTTCCCTTTATCCTTGTATGCTGCTCTTTGTGCCAACGGAAAAGATAAATTGTAATCAATCGCACTTTGTGCAATCTTTTGTATATTTATTGGTACTTTATATTTAGGCATATTCGTCTCTTAAGTTGCACTTTGTTTATCATATCGGTATAATTATATCATTAAACAGGAGAAAAAATGTACAAACCTATGCGAAAATCAAACGTAAAAAAAATGATAAACAACAAGAAAAAAAAGACGAACAAACCCAAACGAGGGCAGCGCACAGCAACAAATAAAAGAAGAACAAAAAAGTGAGCAGAGCGAAGAAGAACAGAAGCATTAATGAGAACAGAGCAATCAGCCAAAGAATCGACAAACTTAGGATGCAAGGGCTCAGTAAAGAGAGAGCAACGGCAGCAGCTTTCCGCATGTTTAAGGACGGAGAGTTATCCGTAAGAGTTGATAACGTCCGAGCAACCGGTAAGAAGTCGGCGCAAGATGTTGCCATTGAAAAAGCTGTCATCGCAGCAGCAACAAGACTACGACAGAAGGCAGAGCAAGACAAGAAAAGAATACAACGAGCTGAGATATTAGCACGTCGTGCCAAGCTCAAAGCCAAGAGGACAGGACAACCAGAGACAGCGCAGGAATTAGAGTCAAGATTGCGCACAGAACCTATTGCAAGGACGATCCCACGACTCAGACGCAGACAAATATAGTCCATGTGTCTAGCTACATACCCCCCGCACTGCGCGTAC
>Ga0163110_10000287_pt1 | contig 23359 bp, 24 predicted proteins | sample CRUFie1St17metaG_FD_108703 | JGI IMG/M metagenome (GOLD analysis project Ga0163110, IMG submission 108703) | Marine microbial communities from the Costa Rica Dome - CRUD Field 142mm St17 metaG | ecosystem: Environmental > Aquatic > Marine > Oceanic > Photic zone | place: Costa Rica: the Eastern...
AAATTAAAGTTAAAATCGATAGAAAAGCGTGTATTATTCCTACTCCGCCCCAAGCATATTCAAAATCAATGTCGCCAATAGTTTTGACGTACCAAGCAAAGGAGCCGCTCTCTGCCATTGGTTGAATGTGAGATTACAAAGGGCAAAAAGTTACCTCAGAATATAACAACATATTATGAACTAAATCTGTACAAACCAAAGCATGGAAGTAAGCCGCGAGATGATTAGAACCTTCACATTTATTGCCGGGCCTTTGGTTTTGGTAAGTTATGGATTAGCTCTATCAAAAATGGATGATAAGACTGCTTTGTGGGGTGGCATTCCAAGTTCTTGGATCACCTATATTGTGCCGTTCATGTTCTTGGCAGCAATTGGATTCTTGATGTATTGGTGGGTTGCACTCTTCAAGATCGACGTCGCAGTTCTCGAGTCTCTACACTGGCCATGGGGCGAGTCTGATGGCAAGGGCGCTCAAAGGCTTCTTCTTGCTTATGCAATGTTCTTGATCCCATCCATGTTCTGGATTGATAGCACTAGAATGCACATCAATAACGACTATGCTTGGACCCCATTCTTGGTGATTGGAATACTTGCTCTGGCATCGATTGGCAATATCATGTTTGGACTGCTTGCATATGGTGCATACCAAGATGGAGTTGATGGTTCAGGAGTAATGCTACTAGGTTCTATCTTCCTAGGAATACAGGTCATATTCAACGACCTAATCGTTTGGTCTGCCAAGTTCCCTTGGTAGGATTAAGTAACAAGGAATTCCTCGATGATTACCTGTGTTATAACCAACGCGAAGAACAAAGCAAAAGCGGCGGCAATGAAAATCGCAATTCGATTTTTGCGATACCATTCATGTTCACTCATATTTTCGTCAAATTCTTTCACTTTCTCTTTGATATCTTCACGGGTTTCATCGACAAAATCTTCCAATGGCTGAGTTAAATCATCCAGTGCCTCAACAATAACCGAACCCCTTGGGTCAGTCTCCTTCCAGTTCGGTCTGAAGTAGCCATAGATTCTGATTAGAGCAATTCTGTACAACAATAACAGGAACAATAGGGGAATAAGAATGGGGGGAGCGAAGAATATTGCCGGTATCAAAGGAAGAATGGATAGCAACCAAAACACCTCTACGAAAAGAGGACCATTATTCCACCGTGGATTATTGAACCAATCATTGCTTTTGTTGGTTGGTTGAGGACAGGTCCTTCTGTCATGACCTTCCTTTCTACAAATTCCACATTTCCTTGCGATGTATATCACCTATCGTTAGAAAAATCAGGTTTACGTTTTGATAGGAATGCATCGATCCCCTCTGCAAAAGATGCTGTTGTTCCAGCAGCTTCAATCAAAGTTTGTTCGTGCTTGAGATGAGTCTCGAAATCATTCACATTTTGGGTTAACAACAGATGCTTAGTCGCTTCTTTAGTGTGGCTGCCCCACTGTGACCAAGTGTTTGCAATCTCGATTGCTCTCTCAATCAAATCATCTTCAGATACCACTTCGTCGATTGCTCCAAGTTTACACGCTTCCTCTGCACTCCACACTTGGTTTTCAAGGAAGAAACGGCGAGCGACCTGTTCGCCAACCAAGCGTGGAAGTAACCAGGTAGTTCCACCATCAGGAGAGAGACCGATTCCAGAATAGGATGCTGCCATCTTTCCATTTGGACTTGCAATCCTTGCATCACATGCAAGAGCAAGGCCAAGCCCGCCGCCTGCAGAGGCGCCATTTAGCGCTGCAACGAAGATCGTCTTCGAAGTGCGCATCTTGACCAGCATTGGATGGAGGATATCGGTTAATTCGCGGATTAGTTCAACACTATCTCCGTCATCTATTGACTTCTGAAATGCCTTGATATCGGCACCTGCGGAAAAGAACTTGCCTTCTCCGGTAATGACAATCGCTTTACAGCCAATGTTATCCATTACTGCATCTCTAATTTTTGGAAGAAACTCTCTGCTGAAAGACTGAGTTGCAGAACCACCCGTTAGTTGGATGAGAGTTACCCCCTCTCTATGACTTACTTCCATGATATCACATCACAGCTTTACATTGACATTCTTCACTTTCGTGTAGAAGTTGAGAGCATCCTTAGATTGCTCGATACCAATTCCAGAGTGCTTCCATCCTGTGAACGCTGTCTGAGGGAAAGTGATTGGGTACTCATTGATACTCACCATTCCTGATTCAACATCTCTTGCAAACTTGTGTGCACGAGATAGATCGTTTGTCCAAACTCCATTCAATAGACCGAATGGAGTGTCATTAGCCAAGGCGAGCGCTTCTGAATCCTCGCTAAACTTGGTCACTGCGAGAACTGGTCCGAATAACTCCTCTTGGAACAATAGATTGTCAGAGGATACACCTGTTACTACGGTCGCTTCCATGAAAGCGCCATCTCTGTCTAGTGCATTACCGCCACATGCGACTTCTCCGCCTTGTTCCAATCCCTTGGAAAGCATGTCAAGAACATCGTCTCTGTGAGAGGTGTGAACCATACTTCCCATTCTGACTCCTTCTTCCATTCCTGGTCCAACTGGCCACTTGGAAATCTCAGCAACAATTGCATCCACTAATTCATCGTGAACATCCTCATGAACGATTAGACGAGAGCCCGCCCAACACATTTGTCCAGCATTCATGAATATACCAAAGCAGATGGCTTTTGCACAATATTTCAAATTAGCATCAGGGAAAACGACGTTTGCGCCCTTTCCACCCAACTCTAGAGTTACAGGAGTAAGGTTTTCACTGGCCTTTGCCATTACCGCTTGACCTGTTGGAACACCGCCGGTTAGAACGATTCCATCAACTCCAGAATGGCCTGCAAGAGCATCACCAATCAGACCACCAGAACCTGTGATAACTTGCAATACATCTGCAGGGAGTCCCACTTCAGCCTCTTGCATTGCCTTCATCCAAGCGATCAATGAAAGCGGAGTCCAAGAGGCTGGCTTTGCAATCACTGTGCAACCTGCAGCGAGTGCAGGAGCGATTGAACGGATTGCCAGTTGCAATGGGAAATTCCATGGAACTATGTGTGCTGTCACACCGAGAGGTTGTCTCAATGTGTAGTTCAAGCGATTCCCAGGAACAGGAATTGTACTACCTTCTATCTTGTCAGATAGTCCAGCGAAATACTCCAAAGTCCATGCGCCATAACGAATTTCGCTCAATGCTTCACGGAATGTCTTTCCGTTGTTGGAGGATTCTATTGCAGCTAGACTCTTTGCGTTGGCATAAGTTGCTGCAGCCATTTTCTGTAGAATACGACCTCTTTGTGCAGGGTCCATAGCACCCCAATCCTTCGAATTTAATGCTGCTCTTGATGCTGCTACACATCTCTCAACATCTGCAATAGTTGCCTTTGGAGTTGTAGCAATAACTTCCCCTGTTGCTGGGTTTAGCACATCTGCGGTTGAACCATCTTCTGCATCAGTCCATTCGCCTGCAATCCACATTTGCTCGCTCGCCATATTACATGCGAAGCATAACCGCCTCAAAGCCTCTCCCGTTGGGGGTTGTCTTGATTAGCAAGCATGAACGCCACCTTCTCATGGCGAGGCGCATTGGTATTGCTGACACGACTACCACCAAAGTCACTGGGCGCCCTCCTATTCTAATTCTGATCGCCGGAGCAACCGGTGTTGGAAAATCCACAACTGCAGTTAAGTTCGCCAACGAGCACTCATTTGCGAGGTTGTTATCTACTGATGCAATCAGAGAAATCATGCGTGTTCAAGGTAGTGATGAAAATCATGCTTTGCACCGTTCCTCGTTTTCTAGAGGCGAGGCAGGAGACGCTGTTTTGGATTGGCAAGATACTTGCAAAGCAGTCGAAGCGGGGGTTCAAGCAACCATCGAGAGAGCGCGAAGAGAGGGTATTGACCTAATTCTTGAGGGGGTTCACATCGAGCCGAGTTCACGTTTACTGCGTTCATGGCAAGATTCTGGTGGAATCGCGATAGGAATAGTAATGCATGTTGACGATGAATCACAACATACTAACTTTCTCAAACAGAGAGAAAGTCATTCATTCAGAAATGCAGATAGATACATCTCTGCTCTTCCAAGAATAAGAGCGATACAAGATTCTCTAAAAGAGAAGGCTAGAATCGCTGATTGGAATACACTCGACCCAACAACTGTCAAAGACAGTATTGAAAGAATGAATCACTGGTTGGACTTAGCATGGAATGAATGGCGAAAATCGCACTAAGCATCCAAATCAATCTCGAAAGAAATGACTCTAGTCAGCATAGAATTCCTATCTGCTGCACCTAATTCACTAGACACTGAAACTACACCGTCTGACTCGGTTACTGTAATGTTTAGTAGTTTCAATTCAACTCCTCTAATTTCACCGTGGTGTAATACATCATCATGAAGGGAATCAATTGATTTCTGTACACTCTCTAATTCAGTCAGCCCGGAATCATACCAAACCTGTGCCCTTACCTCAGTTAGCGCAGGTAGGCTATCTGCAATATCTCCAGAGGCTTGAATGGTATCGTTACCAGCGGTATCATATGGCATCGAAATACCCGCCATCTTTACTCCGAAAATAGCCATTGAAAGCAATGACATCATCAAAACTACTCCAGTAGCAAGAAGCATCTGGCCTTCATCATCTCTCTTTCTAGAGTGCATCATGAACCACGCTCCCACAAATCTAGACTGATGGTCCAAAGATGACCATCAACCGCTACCAAACCATGTGCATTGACAGTACCAGATCCAGGTGATGCCACCTCGCCAAAGGGTTGAGAAGTTCCTGAGTCCTTTGCTAACCAGCAATTTGCTTCAACTCCTGACGCAAGATAATTTTGGACTAATTCACACGCCTCATCATTTTCTCCTGATGCAAGCAACTCAACAAGCCTTGAATCATAATCACTTTCTAGGGCAGGTGTAGCAAGCCCAAGATTGATTGCGTCTTCTCCAGCAAATTTCATTTCTGCATCGACTGAAATACTTGCTTCATCCGGGACATGAACTGTAATCAAAAATGCAGCAGTCATGAAGAATAGCCAAAACAAAGTCAGCATCTCAAGGATATGAATTTGTGCAGATTCATCTTTTTGCACAATATCACCTCAAGGCGAGAAGGTTCCAGCCGCCGGACTCAATTTTGGAAGAGTAGTCACACCAATCAGGTCAGGTGAAAATACAATTACATTGAAACACAAAATTGCAAGCAAAATCATCAAACCTGAATGCTTCATTCCACTAGTAATTCTTCCAGTTGACATCAATCCTGCCATCGATCCATTTCCAAGTGCTTGCATGGTAACACCATAATAGAAAATAGTTAGGAAGAACAGTGGCTCAATATTTCGTATGACCATGTTTCCTAATTGCTGGCCTCCGCCGCCATCCTCAGAATCTGAATTTGAACCCGCAATAGCAGGAATGAAGACCTTTGCCAAGACTACAATAACGCCAAGGAAAACACCGTACGATGTCCAAATAACCGAAATATAAGACGCAATCGAACGTTTTCTTTCACCTTCCAGGAACTTAATTTCTCGACTATCATTAGCTGCAGTAACAAGAATATCAGAAATCTTTCCGCCGGCTCTATTCGCTTCAGAAATTAGAGATATAGCCCGCAAAACTAGCGGAGTACCAACTCTTGCTGCGAACATTTCGATAACATCACCAAATGCCACACCCCAAGATAACTGGTCGCTCATTTTCTTAACTTCGTCATTCAGGGCACCGTATTCACTCGTCGCCAATGTTTGAACCGCTACCGTCATGGAAAGACCACCCTTCCAGTATTCTGCTAGATCTCTTAGGAAATCTGGGAATTTTTCTTCCATCTGGTTTGTCTTTTCCTTGACCCTATCCCAATAGAAAGATGCTGGCCAGAACATTATGAAGAATCCTAGACCGAAGAAATTCAAAAAAATTGTAGGCCTTAGTGACAAGCCACCCAATTCTACTTCAGGGCCAATCCATTGAGATTTGTTATTCATATTCTCAGGAATGCCATCGTAATAATCCATCTCCAACCTGTAGGTTGCATCCTGAATAACCTCCTCTGAGATTATCACAATTTGGTACAAATTGCCTTTCTCCATATTCTGGATGTAAATTTCACAGTTATCGTCATTAGAGTGAGTATTGCCTCTATACCTAGCAAGTTCTTGTCCATCAGGTGAATAAATTATGAAAGAATAATCAGAAGGAATTGCCGCTTCAACGTCACACGTTCCAGTCAATGTTTGGTCGGGTAAAACACTCGCTGTAACATTTTCATCCATTCCTGGAACGTCAAATAACTGACCTAAACCAATGAAATCCTTCCATGAATCTTCTGGAGTCATAACCAACGTATCGGGCTGATCTTTCAACAAATCATATTGACAGGATTCATTGTCATCAAAAGTAGGTAAATAATTGGGGTCATAACCACATGCCATGTTTACGAATAGAGGTTGACCATTTGGAGCTGTAGTAAAATGTGAATTTGTTACCCAGAACGTAAATGATGCAAGCCCCAAAAAAATACTAACACCGAGGATAGCATACAACTTAGCCAGAGTGGTATCGTCTTTTGGTAAATCCAACTTAACGATTATTTTCTCCTTCTTCTTTCGTGCCATTATTTCACCTCCTCATCACATTTTTTGCTCTTCACTAGATGACCAAACGATGAACGCAAACATAGCGTGGATAATTGGCAAAACAAGTAATACAACTGCGTAGAGTGTGCTTTCTTCCATTTGTGCACCGGCCCCACTAACCCAGAACATAATTACGAGCATAACGATTAGGAACAGAGGCATAGCAACCGCAACCACAACATACGATTCCGCAAGCATAGCCAGCGACTCAAGGAACTCTTGCAATCGTGTTCTGTTCTCACGCATGTAATGTTCAGCACGATTAAGGAAGTACAACTTTAGCGAACCTCCAGCGGTTAGTGTACCAACCATCCCTTGGAAGAAATCGGTCATCCATGGAGATGCTGCTCGATCTACAGCCATTTTCATAGCCGTCAGCAAATCATATCCCAACAGAGAAACATCACGATAAATCATTGCTGAGTCGTAAGCGATTTCACCATAGATATCACCATTCACCGCTAGTGACTTGAAAATCTTGTGAGGTGTTGCGTTTGCAGCAGCCATCGCTGCTGTGTAAGAAGCAGCGTAAGGAAGATACTTCTCAAGTGCAACTCCCCTGGCGTGTGCTGCTCTAGCTGCAGAACCTTTGAGATACCTAAAGGTGCCAAATGGAATCACGAATCCAAATACAACTGGAATCAATATTTTAGCAAAGATTGGAAACTCCATATATTGGAAATAGGGGCAGCCTCTGCTCTCTAAAGTTTCATCGACCAAGTCCGAATTCCAATATTCCCATTCATAGCAAGCCATTGCATAATCCATGTCAGGTCTTGATTCATACCATGCAATTAATCCAATATCTGGAAGAAATACTCCGAGAATTAAGATTGCACAGATGATTGTAACCGCAACAGTGGTGACGAAAAGCTGAGCCATGTAGACTTCAGGCATTATTGGCATGTTTCCTTTGACCATGTCTTCCGACAACTTAGTGTCATTTCGTGCCCTTTTCTTGAAAGCCTTACCTAGGATACGATGACAAATTTTCTGCCACGCAGTTAATTCCATGATTTTGCCTCCTCGTCAAATCAGCGTAGACCGTCCACACGAGCCATAATTTCATGAGGTCTAACGTAATACTCGGTGATAATTTGACTTACTTGGTCGGCTTTTCTAATATCGTTCAAAACCATCCATTCGAGGATTCTCTTACGTGTTCTCAATTCACGACGCATCTCATCTTGACTGAAATTGATTTTCACCATAATCTTCTCTAGAACGTATGATTTCCCTGAGAAGATGAAATCATCATTTGCAACGTTCCATCTAAACACTTCATTGGTGATAACTTCCAATGAGTTTGGATCGATGCCAACAATTTCCACAATCTGCTTCGTTCTTCTTACACGACGACCGTTAATACGAGTCTGAATCTGAATTGCACACGCTTCCAATGCAGGTAGCAATACACGTGGAATATCAATCGGTTTGTTCTCTAACCTGTGAACGAGTGAAGGTACAGAGTCAGCGTGCACAGTTGAGTAAGCACAGTGGCCAGTTGCCATCGCTTGGAACAATACGTATGCTTCAGCACCGCGGATTTCACCCACGATGATGTATTCAGGTCGTTCACGAAGTGCAGCCTTTAGCAACTCGAATTCCCCGATTTCACCTTCATTTGACTCACCACCGAATCCCTGCCTTGTCAGACCAGGAACCCAGTTTGGTTGAGGGATGTTAACTTCACGTGTAGATTCGATACTTACAATCTTCATCTGCCATGGAATGAAGATACACATAGCGTTGAGAGTTGTTGTTTTTCCAGATGCAGTTCCACCTACGAACAACATTGGAACTTCATTCTGGAACGCTACCCAAAGGTAAGCTCCCATCAAAGAAGACAATGTTCGGAATGCAATAATATCACACGGAGAGAATGGGTCATCTCTGAATCGTCTAATACAAAATGCTGAGCCGCGTGTTGAAATTTCATGGCCCAGTTTCATGACAATTCTTGAACCATCCATCAGTGTAGCATCCAGCAATGGGTCAGCTACCGAAATGTGCTTTCCACAACGCTGTGCTAGTTTGATAACATATGATTCTAATTCTTCATCAGTTTCCCAAACACAGGTGGTTTCTACAGATTCGAATTTTCTGTGGTATGCGAAAATTGGAACATTAGTTCCATCTAGAGAAATATCTTCCACGTTAGCGTCGTTCATCAGAACATCCATCTTACCATAGCCAACCAGGTCACGGCGGAGATAGTAGAAGAGCTTGGATTTAGATTTCTTGTTAATTTTCATACCATAAGCCTTGATCACTTTGTCCATTGCAGTACGCAGGTAAGCAGTGGGATCTGCGTCGATTTGTTCGATGTTAGCAGTGAGTGAGCGGATGAAGATATCTAGTAACTCATCCCTCCACTCCTGTTCTTTCTTATTCAATGGTGGCTCAATGATTTGGTAAATGATGTTCAGTGTCCTCTTGTCACGGACAATTCTAGCGAACGCGTGAGGGGGCATAACAGGATATTTGTCGAGTTCATCATACATTGCCCGTTGTTGGTTTCTCTGCCTTCTCTGGCCTCCACCACGTTTTCTTGCCATACGAAGCACCCCCTAACACTTGAGACAGGGTAACTCTCGGTTATGACCTTTCGCCATTGTGAGGGGCCCTACGGGCCCTCTCACAGGTTATCAAGCCAAGCCGAAACTCGGCTTTTCAAATCCACTAAATTCGACTCGTTTGCAAAACAATAGTCTGCTTCTTGAATAATTACGTCCAAACCCCACCCAGTTTCTCTTTTATCCCGTGCTTCTAAATCAGATAGATCACCATCTTCTGAGCGTGCTCGAGATTGGACTCTTTGAAATCTCAATTCTTTCGATGCAGTAATTGCAACAACGCTGAAAGATTCGCCCCAATGATTTGAGAAAACCTCTCTTTCAGCGGTCCCTCTAAGTCCCTCAATCAACACTATTTTGTGACTCAAAAGTAATTCATCAACTGCAGCGATCAACCTGTGAGCAAGGACATCTTCTCCATGCTCTGCTCTCAATTTTGTTGCGACTTCACCGAATACATGGGGTGCTTCTGGTATACCTCTTGCCTTTACCTCAGCCCTAACCATGTCGCCCATTGAGCGAACCGGAATCCCTGTGTCTGCCAAAATCGCTGCAAACTCGCCTTTGCCAGCTGCTGGCAATCCGCTCACAGCGAATACGAGTCCCATGAGATGGTCGGCGCGGTTTCAATTGTTGAACTCTGCCCTTCCCCACTTGCGGTCAAGCAGTTTCATCAACAGAATCGCAGCAGCCACTAATCCAGCACTCACAGCCAATATTCCTTTGAATCCTGTTGCCATTCTCTCATTATCAAATTCTACAGATTCGGCTTGTAGGCCTTTATCCTGAACTTGGTCAGCCCAATTCTCGTAAAATGAAACGTCACCCTGGGTGAACGAAAGCAAGAATAATGCGAGCAGTGGCAGAACTGTCCCAATCCAAAACCACGTCATGATCTTTGCATCGAAGATTGCTTTGTTTGGTGCTAGGCCCATCAAAAATGCGGTCAAGCAAACAATGTAGATACTGTTTGCAATCATTACAATTAGGCCAACTGGCAGCACCGCCCACTCGTCAAGACGCCATGCCATTAAGCACAGGAAAATCACCGAAATCCAAGTTGTTGCAAGGAAATAAACCGTTACTTTGGCCCTGATTAATTGTGGAACACTGAGTGGTAATCCATTCATGTGCTCCGGAGAATCGAGGGCGGTTAACCACGAGTAGAAATTGAAACCAAAAAAGCCCAAGAATGGAGCATATGAAAGAAGATTGATCGGTATAGGTGCTTCGGCAAAATCGACCAACCATGCCATCATCAATAACACGATTAGTGGAACTGAATAGGAGACTATCATTTTCTTCAATGAGCCTGAGCGAATAAGGTCTACCGCCTCTTTGGCGACCAGCAATCTCAGTGGACCATTGCCGAGGAATCGCAGCCTCTCCCAAGCTGGCAAGAATATCTCTTTCTTTGAGACGACCTTGACTTCAAAATCATCAAGGACGAGTTGTGAAGCTATCCAGGCCAAAAATATCGATGCTGAAAGCGCAGGAATTGCCAGTATTAGCCCGTCCGGTTGCTGGGTTGCAAGACCCCATAGGAAGTATTGACGAGGTATTAATCCAAGACCGATAATAGTTCCAAGTCCGATAACGAAAATAGGTGTTAATCGGCTGAACCATCCACCAAGAAGCCAAAGTGATGATGCAATGAAACTGAATGCCAAGCCTTGTGCTAACGTTACAGACATTGCAACCCAAGTCCTTGGCAAACTGCTAAACTCAAGAGGAGTGCTTACGCTGGTAAAACTCTCAAGGAGAATTCCGATTGCCATTCCAGAAATTACCGGAGTTAAAATCAGCATTACGTAATATGTCAAATCTTTGACATAGTAAGCAAAATGTGCTGTAGGATTTGTCAATGGCTGAAGTGCTGGAGATGCTAGTAGGTAGTTCTTAGTTCCAGTTCTAGCTAGAACTTTTTCTCGACCGAGGAACGCAAAAGAACCCATCCCCAAACTAAAGAAAAGCAAAGGCAAATGCAAAGCAAATCTCATCTCTTCCCATGTGAATGCGTTAGAATCTGCATCTGTACCTTGAGCTGCTCCTTCACCGACTAGGAACTGTAAACCGATTGTTGCGACCATGGTCACAAGTGCGACTAACAATGGGAAAAGCAGAATTCTCCTCTTCTTTGCAAAATCTAGATTTTCTCTAAACTCTTCAATAAACATGACACGGAAAGTTGCAGAAAATGCACTCCATCCAACAAGAGGTGTGTTCAATTTCATCCCAGCATTGGTCGAACCAAGCTTTTCTGGGAAAGATTGATCTGAATAATCAGACCAATCATTGCTCTTGATGGATACGGACAGAATTACTCCTCCTCGCTAACTCCTTCATCACTCAACCTTTCAGCCTCTTCAATCGAGTGCCCGACCAATCTGATGAAAACGTCTTCTAGAGTCTCTTCATCGCTTTCTTTCAATCCTTTTACTGTGCCTGCAGCCAGAACCTTTCCATGATTGATAATCGCCATGCGATTACACATTCGCTCAGCCATCTCTAGAACGTGAGAACACAGGAAAATTGTTCCGCCATTAGCAACCATATCAAGGAGCCACTGTCGACATTTTCTCTGGTAAATCGGATCTAAGTTTGCGAATGGCTCATCAAGAAATAGCAACTTTGGTTCGTGAATAAATGCTGAGGCTAGCATGACTTTCTGCCTCTGCCCTTTGGAGAGGTCTTTGCACATAGTGTCCCTTTTTTCTTGCAGACCGAACCAGTCCATCCAATGCTCAACCTTTGTATCCAAATCTTCGACTCCTCTTAACTTTCCAACAAAATGCAAAAATTCGCTGGGCGTTAGATATGAAGGTGGTGATTCTGATTCAGGAACAATCCCAATGTTTGCTTTGAGTTTCTGTGGTTGCTTTGAAGCGTTAATTCCCAATACTTCCACTGCACCAATACTTGGCCGAAGTTGCCCTGTTAGCAATTTGATGAATGTTGATTTACCTGCCCCATTTGGCCCAAATACACCAAAAAATTCTCCAGAACTAACCTTGACATTTAGCGGATGCAATGCGATGAAATCACCGTAGCGCTTACCCAAATCCTTTGCTACTACCAAGGAATCTACGTCTCCGGCCATATTTCATCCATGTGCCTCAATGACTTCAATGTGTGCTTACAAATTGATTTGCTATGACTATCTCGGAGTGACATGGACGAAGTAGTAATCATCGAAGAAATCGAGTGCGAAAACGGTGACGGAGTAATTGCAAAGGTCACAATTAACAGGCCGGATAAATTGAATTCACTAAACAACGAAGTAAGGAACGAATTAAAGAAAATGTGTAAATGGGCCGAAGAAAGCGATTCGGTCAGATGCGTAATCATAACCGGTGCAAAACCAAATCCTCCTCCTGAGGGAAAAAGAGCAAAACCAAATTCATTTGTTGCTGGTGCAGATATTACTGAATTTACTGGTAAAGGTTCTGAAGAAATCAGAGAGATTTTTAGAGATAATGCGATTGAAACAATCTGGAACCTCAACAAACCAACTATCGCTATGATAGATGGTTTTGCACTTGGAGGCGGGTGTGAAATTGCGTGTTCTTGCGACATTAGAATAGCCAGTACAAGATCAATATTCGGAACTCCGGAGATCAAACTAGGATTAATGCCTGGGTATGGCGGTACGCAACGCTTGGTACATCTTGTCGGCTATGGTAGAGCGATGGAGATGATGATGACTGGCGATAATGTAAGTGCTGAAGATGCTTACAGAATGGGTCTTGCAAATCACATATGCGAACCGGAAAATCTAGAAAACAAAACAATGCAAATCGCACAAACAATTGCTACAAAATCTGCTAGCACAATGAAAGTAGCAAAGAAAACTATCCGAGCTGCTTTAGACAACGGCATTACCGAAGGTGTTGAGATTGAAGCGGTTGTATTCGCAAAACTATTCGACACTGAAGATCAAGAAATTGGAGTCCAAGCATTCCTCAACCGAAGTGAAGCAAAGTGGGTTCATAGATAATCTAAATCCAAAAAGAATTGGAAACGCAATAACGCGCCTAAGACCTGTTGCTGATTTTGGCACAAGTATTTCGTAAGAAATACTCAATCTTCTGCCATTTCGTCTCTGAGTGCAGCAAGTGCTCCCGAAGCGCCTGGTGGCGGTGGAAGTGGAAGTCCCAACTCCTCTGGAGTTGGTAACCCCTGAGGAAGTGGGAGTGTTGCTGTGGTTGCTCGCTCTTCTTCGACTGCTACAAATCCTGTATCAAGAGGGACTCGTAATTTCAAAATTGAAGATTCATCAACCCTAACCAAGGTTGCGCCGTAAACGTGCCCAGCCTCAGCTTCTGCAGGCTCAATTAGGATATTGTGACCATGATCTTCACTTTGAATTAGCCCGACCAGATCTTCCCCAGAACTATGCTCTTCCCACATCTTTGCGGTTGATGCACGAATCTCAGCCATTTGGTCACGACGACGCTCTTCGATGCGTGCTCGAATTTTCGAATGGCGGTCTCTCTTATCTTGAATGTGAGCGGCAATATTTGCATCCTCTATTGATTGAGGCGATACATCTACAACATATTCACTTGCAACGTGAACTTCCTCAATAGATACTGAAACCTCTTCTAAATCGTCATCTGGCTCTACAGTAATTTGGGATTCTTCTTCCTCTATCTTACTTGCCGCAACCTTAGCCATTTTGCGCTCACGGAGTGAAGCGCCATCCATTTCGTCCTTTGTAACAACCTCGGGAATATCCACCGAAACTTCAGTGGCTTGAGAGGTTTGAACAGACCTTGCCTGGCCTTGGTTGGTCAGTCTTTTTGCTGGTTTAGGGCCATCACCAAGATATACCCAAATGATGGCTAGTAGCAGAATTGATCCAACAAAACCCCAACGACCATTTTCATCCAAATCGGCCTGCATTAGGAAGAATGCAACTATTCCACCGATTAGTAGAATGAAAACGATAAGCCTTGATGTTTTCATGCTGCTCAACTCACTCCAAAACGCTCACACTCAAGAACATCACCCAAGACTGTCAAAGTGAGAAATTAATCCTGAAAGGGCTCTATGTCTATGAGAATAATTTTGCTTTTCTTCCAATGAAATTCCACCAAATGGGATTCCGTGTGTGCTTTTTGCACCCATTTCACCAACTGGTAAAGCATCACCTTCCTCATCCAAATCTGATGGGATAAATATCGGGTCAAATCCAAACCCGTCTCCCATTACAGGTTTGTGGGCAATTCTACCGGGGCAAACTCCCTCTGAAACTATTGTTTGACCATCCTTGTATAGCACAGATACAGCTCTAAACTCAGCTTTCCTCAAATTACCATCTTGAATTGGATCGTCGCTCTTCAGGTGTTCCATAAGTTTCAGTATGCCATGAACATCTAGAGTTTTCAAAACATAAGATGAATACACACCCGGAAATCCATTCAATGCATCAACAAATAAGCCTGCATCTTCCACCAATAGCATATCCTTTGGATTTGGAAGATGCGAAATTGCTTGCTCAATTTTTGACAATGCGACTGTCTCTAAATCATCTGCTTGCGGTTCTGATGCTTCAAATTCAAACTGGTTTACTAGAATTCCATAACGAGAAAAGTACTCTCTCGCTTCCTCGACTTTGCCTTGGTTAGTCGTCATAAACCAAATTGTCATATTTCGCCCTGAAACTTATGGTTATTGAGCATGTTTGATAGAGTGGTAGCCGCGAGGGTGATTTGTGAATTCTTACCTAGCAGTGGCTATCGGCGGGGCAATCGGAGCATTGCTTCGGTTTGCAATCAACGAATGGCTAGGTACGCCTCATGCAACTTTGTTAGCAAATGCAATCGGGTCATTTCTTCTAGGAATCTGTATGGCTGCACTCGCAAGCGAAATTATTTCAAAGGAAATTTCTATTTTCATTGGAACTGGTATTTTGGGCGCCTTTACAACAATGTCAACATTTTCCGTTGAGACTATTGAAATGTGGAATGAAAACCAAACAACTGCAATTGGATATGTTGTTATCACTATGATTCTCTGTCCACTGCTTGCATACTCTGGATGGAAAGCAGTTGGATCTATTGCTTGATTGAGAGCATCCTTTCCAAAGCGATTTTTGCGCCTTCTTGAACCTCGGGTGCGACGATTACTTGATTTGGAACTTCTCCATTTTCTAGCCTCTCCAATACATCCATGAGATAAGCAGGGTGAATCATGTACATGGTCGAACAAGGGCATATTGTAGGCTCCAAACACTGTATTTGCAAATCTTCGTGCTGAGCATCTAATCTTGCTACCATGTTGATTTCGGTTCCAACTGCAATATGAGTTCCTGGTTTCTGCTCTGCAACGAATCTTCGAATGAATTCAGTACTTCCGTTAGCATCTGCTGCTTGAACAACTTCCATTGGGCACTCAGGATGAACAACAACAACTCCATCAGGATGATTTGCTCTGAATGCTTCAATTTGTGGAATTGTGAATCTTTTGTGAACCGAACAGAAACCATGCCACAACACAATCTTCACATCTTCTGGAAGTTCGTTTACTTCTCCTGGAGTCCAAACCGCCATTCTTTCCAAAGGAATACCCATAGACAATCCTGTATTTCTGCCAAGGTGTTGGTCTGGAAAGAATAGTACTGCGCCATTTGGTCCAGCCTTTTCGTAAGCCCAATCAAGAATTCCCGTTGCATTGGATGAAGTACAAACTATACCTCCGTGTCGCCCACAGAAATCCTTCAGTTCAGCGGCGCTATTCATGTATGTAACAGGAATCAAGCAAGAGTCCCCTTCCTTAGCGGTTGCTGGGTCACTAAGGCCAGATTTTGCAAGTATTTCTTCCCAGGCGAGTTCTACCTCATGCAAGGCAGCCATATCTGCCATAGAGCATCCTGCACGCATATTTGGTAGAATGACCCTTTGTTCATCAGAAGTAAGAATATCTGCTGATTCTGCCATGAAGTGAACACCACAGAAAACGATGTTCTTAGCACTTGATTTTGCTGCCAATTCTGAAAGAAGGAAAGAATCCCCCAATAGATCTGCATGCATCACAATTTGGTCCCTCTGATAATGATGTCCGAGAATAAGTAAATCATCTCCCATAGCCTCTTTTAACTCTGCAATCCTATCTGCGATTGCAGCTTCTTCGGGCCCCATTGCATCATTTGTGAAATCAATGGCGCACATGGGCAAGGACACCGTCATAGTCTAACCTCAATACACCGTGCAGGCACTCCTTTTTCAACCATACACTTCTACGAGCATACAATGCAAGCATGGTCTGAAGGTAAAACATTGCACCTTGGCGCCGAGGCCGAGGTCATTTCAGGCACATGGTTTGGTAGACCCGCAGTGCTCAAAAAACGCAGACCGCGTGGATGGAGACACCCTGATTTAGATTCCAGTCTCACGAAAAAGAGGATGACTAATGAAATCAAATTGACGATTTGGTTAGCACGCAGAGGCGCCCCTGTTCCCGCAATTTGGGATGTAGATATTCAAGAAGCAAAAATAATAATGGAGAGGATTGATGGTAAGCCATTGATTGAAATTCTTAGAAATAATGAACATGATGAAGAGTTGCTAATCAATGTAGGAAAAGCGATTAGAGAATTACATCGTAATGCAGTAAATCATGGAGATTTGTCGACAAATAATATTTTGATCGATAAAGAACGTAAGCCAATTCTAATCGACCTTGGACTATCATCACGAGAATATGATTTGGAAGGTTTTGGAATAGACCTCCATGTTCTTCATGAAATTCTAAGAGCAAGCCATCCTGAAGTTAAAGGTGCAATGGATTTGGTTTTGAAAGGATATGTTGCTCTGGATGAGGAGTTAGGGAAGCCGCAACCTGCACCAGGTGGAATGCCCCCTGATGCTAACGAAGTTGTGAAGAGGCTGGAACAAATCATGATGCGAGTTCGCTATCATGGTGGATAATTTTTGATTCCTTCTGCCTTTGCATGATATAGATGAAAGATAAGACGATTACCAGTATTACTCCAAACTTCAAAACATTTGAAGAATAGGGTTGTAATGTTGGTTCTTTTTGCTGCACCTCTACGCTTACAGCACCTTCACTATCCATTTGTTGATAGACATAATGTTCCTCTAGAACTACCGGTGCCCACTGGTCTAAATTATCCGCAGTAAGTGGCTTTGTGAGATTTGTTTCTAGGTCGTGAATGAAAATCTCTCTGTCCGCATAATCTTCAGCAGCCTCGAGTGGATTGATTTCAGTATATGCTGAGAACATGAGCACTCCATAGCCAAGGTGTGGGTCATATGCTGCGAATTTGTGATCTGAAATTATCTGGCTTTCACCACTTATTGTATCCAATAAAACCAACCTCGATGTTGCATTGACATCAACTGTTACAGCGAGCATCGTTTTTGAAAGAGATATATCGGTAATTGTTGAATTTTCAACATCAACATTTAGGTCAGCATTTCGCAAAATTTCATCTTCATTGGGGTCTGCAGTTGCGTTAACTTCCAAAGAAATAAGTCCAACTCCATCGATAATCCCAAGGTGGATTACTGCTGGTTCACTCTCGAATACTAGAGCAATTTGACCATCAAAGGACTCGAAAAGGACGACTGAGTCTCCTTGCTGAGAAGTAGGACCGATTCTTTGAGAACCCTCAAACGACCAATAACTTAGCCCGCCATTTTCCAAAACTGCAATACAGTCATCCGTGACAATTTCGACGTCTGAAGGATTGTCTACAACGATTGTGGTTTTTGCTTCACTGGGATTGGAAAGATCGACTATCATTAGAGTGGTTGCATTAGACATCACTAGCATATTGCCTCTCACATCATAAGTTGAATTCGAATCTAATATTGGTTGAACCACCTCGATTTCTGAATCTAAATCCGATAAATCATGAACAATTACGATAGCGTTTTCACCCCTATCATCCAAAGTGATTAGCCATCCATCAGCAGCTTCTACTCCAACCGGTGCATCAACGCCCCCAGCAGGTATAGATTGATGAGTCAAGTCCCAAGTGATTATCCCTGCTACAACGATAATTACAACTGCAAGCATTGCTCCTGTTTCTTTGCTAGTTGGTTTTGTGAACCGATTTAATTGCTTAGATGTAGTTGATTTGATTACATTAAATGCCCGGTTTGGATTTGTTAGCAATGTAACTAGACGTGCATTGATAGTCCTTTCATCGAATATTCTCCAGAATGGATCTGCCATTTTGTTTGCAATATTTACTGCGATTGCTGCAACCACCATCCCGCCGATTATATCCATGAACCAATGAATTCCAAGATAGAGAATGCAGAATGCTGTGAGTAGAACAAATGCAAAGATAATTCTTCGATATACAGTCCAGCGACCATCTGTGTCAAATCTCAGTAAACATAACCATACTGCGAATGGGAAACCTATGTGTAAACTAGGCATACCATTGGTTAGTGGGTCGATTCTATGGAACCAATCATTGATTTCGGGAGTGTGATTATATGCCAATGTATCCATTCCAGGGATATAATTCCCAGTCACATGAACATTGAAAAATAAGTAAAACGGAATTGCTAAAATGTATACCCAAAAGATGGTCAAACTAATTCTGTCAGCCATGTATCTATCATCAAAGTAAGCGAAGTAAAAGATTGACACATAGCAAATTACCATGAATCCAACAACATAGAAATGTGTCATGAATGCCGTCAACCAATCGGCTTTGAATGTCTCTTGAACCCATAGAGCCATCTCACCTTCGATTGCATAAATCCAAGGAGTCATGTTCAGCATACCATCGGTATTTGCCATCAAAATTCTATCTACTTCGTCAAGGAAATCTTTGGCATTGTAAATTGTAAGAACAATTGCAATGTGAAGCCAATATCGGCGAAGAAAGTCGATGAAACCATCCTTGGTGACTTTTGCCCAAGGCGGCTTAATGAAGGGCATTAGGATAACGCCAATCGCCAATGCGGAAATCAGCCAAGTGAGATATACTCCATCCATTGGTTTGACCTCCTATTTCATTCCTGTAGTAATGGCATACAAGTGCCTTACTACGTATGTCGCATCACAAAAAGGGTTTTCACCATGCGCCGTGAACATACGCTTTACCGTTGTCAGGGTCTTGTTTTTCACCAAGTCTCCATATCCTCTCGAATCGATGGATACCCGAAGAACACCCGTTTGTCCATTTGAAAGCTAATGCGTAATTTCCGACTGAATTCACAGTGGGCTTTTCTTTTGGAAGCCTTTCAACTGCACGACGAAGAACCTTAGATGATTCATCGTCGTTTCTTTGTGGAGCGCAATTAGCACAAGGGCATGCATGTCTAAGATCATCATATGTGATTTCATGCTCAGTCCCGTCAGACCATGTGAGGTGCATGTCAACATCTCTGCGCTCCAAGCGCTTTAGTTCAGGTAAATCCACAATATCACCTCAGATGATTTCCAATCCACTTTCTGTTGAACCTGATTCTACTCTAGACTGTATTTCGGATACTACTTTTGCGAAGGCTAGGGATGCTGGACCTTCTGGTTCTGATACAATTCGATGTACTCCATCGTCTCCACCACGAACAAAACCTGGGTCGAACGGTAGTTTGCCAAGGAATGGTACGCCAAATTCTTCAGCAGTTTTTTCTCCACCGCCAGACTTGAAAATATCTAATGTTCCTGACCAATGACCTTCTTCGTCTGCTGTAACACGAACCGTTCTTCCACCGGGTGCTGCAAGTTCAATCTCAGTTCCAGATGGGGCTTTACCTCTAACAGTGTAACCGCTCATATTCTCTATGACTCCAATGACATCAACTTTCAGTGAATTGGCAAATGTAATTGATTTGCGTGAGTCAAGAAGAGCGACGTCTTGAGGGGTTGTCACAATGACCATTCCATCAATGTCTGGAAGGTTTTGTGCGACTGTGAGTGGCTCATCTGATGTTCCAGGCGGGAAGTCGATGATTAGGTAGTCCAACTCTCCCCAATCGACATCACCAATAAATTGCTGAATTGCACCAAGTTTGATTGGACCTCTCCAAACAACTGGTGTATCTTCATCCTCTAACAAGAACGCCATCGAAATTACCTTGACTCCGAGATGGCCTTGTGCTGGATGAATTCTACCGCTTTCCACATTCAAACGACGACCGCTCAAACCCATCATCTTCGGAACGTTAGGACCTGTAATATCAATGTCTAGAAGTCCTACTTTCAGTCCTTGTTGAGCGAGAGAAAGGGCTAGACCTGTTGCAACTGTGGATTTACCAACGCCTCCCTTTCCTGAGAGAACCATAATCTTGTGCTTAATCGCTTTACCCATTTCGGAAATTGACATCTTCCGCTTCATTTGATTATATGCTGCTTCCATCTTCTTTTGCTCTTCAGGAGAGGGGGCTGCAGGTGCGCCGCCTGGGTTGTTTACCTTAACTGGAGAGTCAGCCATCATTCTACTGGGCGGGCCTGTAATACTTCAACCCTTTTTCACTACCATACTGAATGATTACTACCGCAATCAACCAAATCAGAATTGTCCAAGACAGTTGCATGCCAGCATATGCCCAGCCCAAACCTGTGCCAAGAGCGATGACAGGATACCTAGCATGACTAGATTCTCCGCCTAACCCATGAACAATTAATCCAGCAAACAGAGTTTGAATTGTAATTAGTGCAGCAATAACCTTGAAAATTAATTCCAAATCGTTTGCTGCGGCGATAATGTGAGCGACAAACAATATCGCAAAAACGACAGTGTAGGTCAATATTGGCTTCCACATCTATTGAGGCTATGTGGCATTCATTCATATGCCTCTGCTACTAGAGAGTCATCATGCGACTACTATTCGTCTGTGTAGGAAACTCCTGCCGCTCTCAAATGGCAGAGGGCATTGCTAGAAGTCTAGGTCATGATGCTGCAAGTGCTGGAACACACCCTGCATCTCAGGTCAGTGCGAATGCTTTGAGAGTGCTAAAGTCAAAAAGAATTAGCACGGAGGGTCTGCATCCAAAATTAGTCGATGAAATCGACTGGCAGTCCTATGACATGGTCATCTCAATGGGTTGTGGAGTTAGTTGTCCAATGATCAGAATTGATGAAGATTGGAATCTCGAAGACCCGGTTGGTCAATCCCTTGAGGTATTCGAGGCATGCGCTGAAACAATCGAAGCAAATATCAGAAGTTTGCAACCCTAATCAGGTAACCCCGCTGACGCAGGGGTGCCTTCTAGATTCACTCTCTGCGGATTAATGCAGCACCGAGTAGACCGATTGTTGCAATGAATCCAGTGAATCCTGGAAGCATGCTCATCATCGGGTTCTCGTCGCTATACGAATCAGCTTCAGCAGAGTATAGGCGAGCAAAGTTCCAGTCGCCGTCTGCTTCTAGAGTAGCATTGTTGATCATTATGTAGTCACTGTTGGTGAGAGTGCCACTACTGTCTGCATCAACGAATACTAATGGCTGAGTCATCATTGCTATCATTGCTTGTTCTTCAGTGGATGCCATTATGCTTGCTAATTGAACTGAGTAGACTGAATCTCCACAGTCCAAATCTGTCAATGACATGCCATCACACATTGCAAGTTCTACAGAATAATCATTGGGGTCAGCACCAAAGTCCAGTACCCCAAATACCATGAACATGGATATATCGTCATCGAATTCATCACCGTCTTCCATATCTTCCATGGAATTCATGAAGGTCATGAATTCATCGAAGTCCAAGCCTCCAGAATCATCATCATCGTAGTTGTCCATCATTGCTGATAGGTATCCAAAGTCTTCTTCGGTCATTGGGTCATCAGTTTGGTTAGTGAAATCAGACCACTCGCTTGCAGTAACTTCACCATCATCGTTAGAATCGAATAACTCAAACATCATCTCAGGATCCATATCGTCATCATCGCTGCTGGATAGCATTTCGTTTAGTTCGTCAAACTCAGATTCATTCAACATACCATCATCATTCATGTCTGACATGTTAAAGAACTCGTGAGCACCCATCTCTGAAGCATTAACAAAGTCAAATCCGTCATTGATTAGGTCTTCGTTTATACAAGCCTCTAATTCAGCGAAGGAGACCATTGCGTCGCCATCTGAGTCACAATCTTGCACTTCTCTATCGAAGGACCATTCGCCATCATCGTCGTCTCCGCCATCGTCTAATTGCTCCATCATGTTGACAAACTCATCGAAGTTTAATCCACCAGTATTGTCTTCATCATACAAGTCGATCATCATTTCGAGTCCATTGAAATCTTCTTCAGACATATCGCCGTCTGTTTGATTAACCATGTTTGCCCATTCACTGGCAGTTACTTCGCCGTCTTCGTCAGCATCGAGCATAGCGAAAGTAGAATTCAGATCCACTTCATCATCGTCGTCATCATCAGGTGATGGAACGAAAATAATCAAACCGCTTTGAGTTGCTTCATCGTATTGATACATCATCAGCATATCTCCCCAATCACTTTCGATTAAGAAAGCGCTTCCATCTGCATCCGTAATGTTTCCAATCCATTCCGTACACATGCTGGTATTGTTATCATAATCTCCGTCACAATCCATGTAGTTGTTTTCGTGAGTGGTTTCCCACAGCATTGTAGTGTTTACATCATAATGAATTTCGCCTTGTTCACATACAGTTCCATTGTCTTCCTCCCAGCACTCTTCCCAGATTAGGTGGGTTGGCATAGTGAATGTGGAATTATCGAATTCGTGAGTGTCGCCTACTACTTCAGTATCACAAAGTGAATCATCTAGATTTGTGTCATTGAAGATTGAGAATCCTGCAGAATTCTGTGCTACGAATGGAGTACAGTAGTAGATATCTTCAGTTCCAAAGTCGTAGTCGTGCCAGCACATCCAGGTGCCGTTAGACTCCAATTCGCAGTTTTCCCACACGTCGACCCCTTCGGATGTCACGCATTCGTAGACCTCTTCTTCATCATCGAAATTACAGTTATCATAATAGTAGTATTCGAGGTTTTCACTGTCTTCATCTGCGTAACCCGCAAAGCACTTCCAGGAACCGTTGGATTCTAGAGAACAGTCTGCGTAATCGTAGCCGTTACTCTCTTCATAGTCACCGTCGTTATCGTAGTCCCACTCGTCCATCCAGCACTCGTATTGGTCGCCTTCATCAGTACAGTTGTCATAG